>Ga0209671_1005308_pt1 | contig 13004 bp, 10 predicted proteins | sample WorMetHERISLAND2_2_FD_187401 | JGI IMG/M metagenome (GOLD analysis project Ga0209671, IMG submission 187401) | Marine gutless worms symbiont microbial communities from Max Planck institute for Marine Microbiology, Germany - Olavius geniculatus... | ecosystem: Host-associated > Annelida >... | reverse complement strand
ATTTTTTTCTCATGCAGCAGTTGCCACGACACCACTGAGTAACCGTCGTATTTTTCTTGTCATTTTATACTAACCGCTGAAGAATTTAAAGCGAGTAATTTTCTGCTGAAGTATTTGTTGTCGGTGATTTGATGTGGCGAATTTGACACGTGCATAAACTGCAATTTTATACATGTCTGTCTGTACAGAACGGTGCATCGGCGTTATTGATGGCCAGCGAGCAAGGACATCTCAACATCGTTAAAATCCTGCTGCAACATAATGCGCGAGTCGATGTTTTTGACGAGGTCTGTCACGTCGCTAGACAAAAAAATGCTGTAACTGCATAGGGGTGACTGAATTTGCAGGACCTGGAATTTGGCGGACCAAATCGCGAGGATGGATTTTGACGGACCTGGATTTTGACGGACCAAATAGCAGGGGTGGATTTTGACGGACCATTTATAAATTTGGTCCGTCAAAATCCAGGTCCGTCAAAATCCACCCCTGCGATTTGGTCCGTCAAAATCCAGGTTCGCCAAAATCCACCCCTACTATATGGTCCGTCAAAATCCAGGTCCGTCAAAATCTACCCCTGCGATTTGGTCCGTCAAAATCCAGTTCTTCAAAATCCAGTCCTGCAAATTCAGCGCCCCCACTGCATACAGTATTACTATCCGCATCGTCATTTATTTGTCAAAACGACATAAATAATGATACAGTGCTATAAGGCAACAACAAACTGTGCACTAATAACTGCCCGTGAAATATATACATCAGAAAAAAGAACATGACAGAAAGATAACAACTAGCAGTAAGCTGCGCCGGCAAAACTCTACAAAGTCAAACTATTCGTGCTGAGTGACCGGAAGTCATTGTCGTAAAGCTCAAATTCCATTTCGCCGACCTTCACCGAAACGCGAAAAAGTTTCGGTGAAAGTCACGGACGCTAACGATGAAACGGAGATGTCGCGGGGAAGTTTCAAGTTTTAAAACCATCTCGACATGTCGAGATGGTTGAGACATATCTGTGACAAGTCCGGGACAAACCTGTTTGTGTCGCTGTAATAGAATTTGGTCCGTGACGAAACACGAGAAAAAGTCTGCGGACTTTGTCGCCAAGTCGCGTAACGGGCTTTGAGTTTAAAGAAGGCTGTTTCAAATATTTACAGAACGTTCAGTATAGAAAAAAAGAAAGGATATTGCAGTTAAAATGCTGCTAATACACTGTGTCCCCAAAACGTCATCGACCATTTGCTTGCAAATTGTCCACAAAGTCTGAGAGCGAAATATTTTCGAAAGTCGGCTAATATTCGACGAAGATATAAAAATGACAACAATTTTTTGGTGGCGACACAAACATGATTTTATCCGCCACTACAAAATTTGGCGGAGACATGCGTGAGGTTTAGTTACAGTGTGCTGATGAATGTGTGTTTCGTTTGTAGTTGGGCAAAGCGGCGTTACACCTGGCGGCTGAAAGAGGCCACGAACAGGTGGCAGACGTTTTACTCAACCACAAAGCGTACGTAGGCGCCAAAAGTAAGTTGGGGATGACTCCTCTGCATCTGGCTGCTGAGAACGGCTACACGTCATTGGTCGAGATGCTTGTCTATAAACACAAGGCTCAGGTCGACGCCAACACCGTGGTACGAACGTATTATACACTGTGTCTTATAGATGTAAAAAAAACGTTTTTACGTTTTTTATTTTTGCCACGTTTTTTACGTTTTTTAACGTTTTTTGCTCAACGTTTTTTATTTTAAAAAACGTGCATTGAAAATCTCACCAAAAGCTTTGTGAAGCACTTTTGGGACCACAGAAATAAATTAATAGATCATAGTGATGTAGTTTACTTAGTAGTCCAAATAAATGTTTTTAACTAGTATATTTAGTTAGTTTAATGCTATGGTCTTATGACATCACAGCTACACTGAAATTAAATGAAGTTCTCTCTATCTAAACTATAATTCCAGGTATACTGCACTTACAGCATTAGGCATTACGCAAAAAGTTGAACACATTATGGCCAACTTTTTTTATTCAACGTTTTTAAACGTTTTTTTTATTCTTGCCACGTTTTTACGTTTTTTAACGTTTTTTTTATTTTTCCTGGAACGTTTTTACGTCTATGCTGTGTCTAAAAATGCCAAATCCCTGTTACACTTATGAGATTTAATGACTCGCAGATTTCGTCACCGACGTTTTTGTTTCGTTGGTGTATTACCATGCACATGCTTTTACTATGTGTGCGACAGCATAAGACCCCAGCTGGTACTCTGTTCTTAATTTTTTTTACAATGTAACAGGTGATATTATTGTAGGTGGTAACTATGGCGATTTTTTATACCAAACCGCAACGTGTTAATAAAAAAACCAGAAATGTTGGCGTTATTTGAAAGTGTAACAAATAGCAGATTTTTTTGGATTACCTACACTGTACATGCACTGAATAACGACTGACGAACTTATGGCTCTGTCGCAGGACCGTGATAGTAGTGACGAAATGACAAAAAAACAATTTCAATCACTTGAATATAACTTGAATATTATTCGATCGTCAAATAACCGTAGCTTAATAAAATATAGGAACTCCTGCTTCACATAATTTAGTAAATTTACGTATGTGCGTTAAGTTTTTTTAACGCGCGTTAAAAGCATTAACGCGTTAATTCTTTAACGCGTTAAGTTAACGCGTTAATTCGACAGCGCTAATTGTTACGTGTTCATATTTGTGTGTTCCGATCACTCTGATGTTCTCATCTTGCATTTATCAATCCATACGTTCATTATCAACAGGACAAGATATCGGCGCCGAGTGTTGACATGATATGTGACCGTCCGTTCAGCTGCTGAGCGTCTCAGTCCCCGAGAGCAAATTAATCACAAGTCGTGATTGCGCAAGATATGCGACATTTTCCTGATATAGTTAAATACCGTGAATTTTAAATTAGACTTCGAAGTGCAACACACACACACACAGGTGTCGACTTAGGCCTATAACCAAAATTGTTATCGTACTAGTTAGGCCCTACTACACCGCGTCCCAGAGTTATCAGCCTCCTGCTTCAAACACGTGTGTAACGTCAGTGTAACGTCATTAGGCCGATGTCGTCAGCTTGCGTACAGTACATTGTTATGAACAAAGAGATCAACCAGCAGCGTAGCCGCCTTAGACTAAAAGCTTGCGTCAACTCAAGGGCAAAGGTGACCATTTTGAGTTCAAACTTCAAGTGCTACTCCACAATCCTCAATGACTGTTTCAAATTCTGGAAAAATCTGTCAGGTATTAACGACTTTACAATAACTTTCTGTAGGTGGCCGCTAATTTTGGGACACTGTTATAACTGCTTTGGTAATAGACGAATCAATAAATAGTAATTTTTGTTGCTGTTCGTCTATGTGGTATGCAGAAACGTCGCACCGCGCTGCATCTCGCAGCTAACAACGGTCAGACGTCTGTCGTCGCTAAACTGCTGCGTATGGGCGCCGACCCAAAAGCCATCGACGTCGTCAGTATAACTGGATAGTTCTGTTATTGATTGATAGACTAGCTAATTATTTGAAGTCGAATTTTTAGTTGAGCTATAGGTTTTTAGCCGACCGTACTAGCTAACGGTCGCTCTTATGATACGATCCGTCGTCCGTCTGTCGTCTGTCTGTCTGTTGTGTATTGTGTATTGTGGCTAAACAGTATGTGGTTGGGCGATGGTAGCTTTTGATAGGGCGTTGGTAAGCTTCTGTAGTGTCTGAGTACTATCCATGTCACTGCCTGCAGCGGTTTGGTTGTAATTTGCAGTAAGTTTACTAATATGGGAAGGCGGTGCTTAAAGTTTAATGTTATATCGTGAGCGTTCGGGCGCAGGCAGTAGGCCTACAGTCGCCTTCTCTAGCGACAGCTGTGCTTTTGTTCAGTTTTATCCGTTAAGTTTTGGCGAAAGAAGCAAACGTATCCAGTCTCACTAATGTTTTACATTACTGCATTTTTGTAAGCCAGTAGACTGTGCTCTGCATTCTGGCATAGTTTTGCACAAACGAAGATTGTATGACGTCGGTAGCCTGTTTTTTGCTTATATTTGCATATATTTGCATATATTTGCATGTGATTTGTATGTCCGCATGTAGAATGGAGAGACGCCGTTACACTTGGCGTCGTACAACGATCACCAGGAAGTCATTCACATGTTTCTCAAGCACAACCCTCAGCTCGCCACCGTCCCCAACAAGGTCCACTGCGTACTAGTTACGTCATTGCGTAGTTGCAATAAACGTGTTTAAACAACTTTCAGTCTATTATGTTTTATTGTCTAACTTTTCATTTGCAAATTAAGACCAAAACTGTTACGACCAAGTTTTTTTTTTATTTAGGACCATGTCCAAAACTTCATGACGTTCAAAACTCAGACCAAGACTTTTCGTGCAACGTCAAAAGTTTCAACGTAATAATGTCACTCACTGCTGAACAATTTTTATGCGCGAAAGCAGCTAGACTACTTTAGCGCGTTTTAGCCATCGCAGTTCTGTCCGTCCGTTTGTGCGTCTGTCCGTCTGTCCGTCTGTCTTTGTCACGCGGGTGGATCAGTCAAAAACGGTGCAAGACAGGATCACCAAATCTTCACCATCGGCTGCCCGAAAGACTCTCGTTTTAGGAATCGTAAAGTTTTTCATAAATTCTGAGGGGGTCACCTGGAACGAGGGCGCTAAATGAGAGGGGGTAGAAAAAATTTGCGATTTTTAGCCATTAAGTCGCTGTATCTTAATAACGGTGTGAGATAGGGCCTGGGTTACTCTTAATCACCAATAGGCAGTCGTACACCGGCTTTCGATTGCCACCGAATTTAATGACCTTGGATGACCTTGAACGCCAAAATAGGAGGTTGTGTGGATTTTTTGGCGATTTCGGGCTACAAGATACATTTCAAGAGCGGACTGCGCCGAAATCAGTTGAGATTGAAAGGGACAAGCTGCATAATTATGAAAATTTCGGCATTGAACGTGGATTTCGACGGTTTAAGTTTCGATTTTCTAAGTTCAAGGAAACCTGCACACAAGGGCAATAAAGAGTGGTACCCCAAAAAAGTCGTTATTTTACCGTTGTTGGCCAGTCTTTCATGAAAACGATTGCAGATAGGTTGCAGATTCGCCACGCTGCTTATCACAACACGCACTAGTGACGAGCTTTTCAGTCGTATTAATATCGATAACTTTAAAAGATCCCAAACTTTTAAAATAAGGGTTTTTTTATTGATTTTTGCGATCTTCGACTGCAGCCCACACTCTGAGAATGAACTGCGACGAAATGGCTGGAGGTAAACTGACAGTTTGCGAACAGGATAGGCTTTCGCGCGTCTCGTGAGCATTAGCCCAAATTTCCTGTTATCAAATGTTTATTATTAGATGTGACAAAGTATGCTACTCGATGTGATCCGACGATAACCGTAATAACGGAATTTTTATTTCAGTTGTCTGCTCTGTAGGACGGAATGACGTCCGGACACATTGCTGCTTCTACTGGTAGCAGAGCGGTCATGAAAGAACTGACTCAGTTCAACAAGTCTGCCATCTCCCTCAAGAACAAGGTCTTTCTATACTAACAGCAATAATTGCCTTGACTATTAAGGTCACGTAGGTTTTTGTGTGTTTTCTGCTTGCATTACAGGGTGGTCCAAAAAAACGGATACCCAGTTTTATTTTGGGGATAACTTCAATAATTCAGCATCGATTTTAACCATTCTTTCACTGTTACAAGCAGAAATTTATGGCGCGTAAACGTGAAGTTCTTTCGCCCACCGCACCTTTATTGTGTGACCCCATTACCGAATTTATCCCAAAAATAAAACTGGGTATCCGTTTTTTTGGACCACCCTGTATATCGCGGCTACCCGCAGTCTATCGTATACTTAGCCTTGAGCAAAGCTTGACAGTCTAGTTTGATGTGCTGTTTTTGCTGTTGAGCTTGTAGTCGAATGAGTCGACGGCGTTGCACATAGCTGCTGCTGGAGGTTACGCTGACGTCGTGAGACATTTGATTGACATCGGTGCAGCCGCCGACACAGAGAACGCCGTACGCGATCTCCTCTTATTCTTATGTCGCTAGTAGTTTTCTCTATTCGTCACAGTATTGCTGATAGAAGTAACAGTAATTAGTAGTATTCAGACTTTGAAAATTCGTATAGTGTGTATTAAGTTTTTTCGAAAAAGTTTTTTTTATTTTAACGTAGTCTATTATTAATATGCATATACAATACTAAAATACGTATAAGGCGCGCATTTTTTGGAAAAAAATGCCCGTATTTTAACTTATTCTACGTTAGTGTATGCGTATCTTCTAGCGTACAACTGCACTATGACTTTGGCCATCCTGCTGTGGGTAAGCGGAATAGGTATCAGCAAAATCTAGTACGTAAGCTTGCATGGACTATTAAGCTCACGTAGGTTTTTGTGTGTTTTCTGCCTGCATGATATCGCGGCTACCCGCAGTCTATTCACTACCAGCGACACACTACAACCGTATCCACGGTCTTGCAATGTAAACGGTTGTCTGGCTGAGTGTCAAGGAAGTTGACATTAGCGACGCCGTAATGGCCATATGGTTCGAAAAAAAATTGTTTTGATTTTGTATATTTTCCAGACGTTTGACTTCATTTGTCATAGATAGGCCTAATGTTGATGTATTACAGGAAGGTATGACAGCACTTCATTTGGCCGCCAAGTTTGGTCACATAAACGTTCTGATGGTTCTTGAAGACAAAGTTCCTTGGACAAACGTCAGCACCAAGGTGTTGCACTTGCTCGTGTTGCACTTGCATGCATTAGCTAACTCCGATTTTGTATAGGGTGGGGGCAGAATATGAGAGAAACAGTATTACCGAACGTGTGTTTATGTTTAATAAGTACTTTGAACGCGCCATGTTACGCCAAATTTGTGTGCTATCTAGGCGGCTTGGTAGCCGTTGGACCTAACTGGTCATGGGTTCGACTTTTGATCACGTCGCTACTGTAAGGGTGTTGGATCCTACCCCGTTTTCTTTCTTTTGTTAGCCTACGAGAGTGTAACGGGAATTATGGGAAGTAATTAAACAAAACTAAAGAAGGAAGTAGTGCGAACCACGCACGTCTTTATTCAATGCTAATCAGAGCGGCAACTGACAACTAGCTGCTGCGTTGCGGCGGCCCAGCTGCTGTCTAGCTACCGTTAACTCTTTAGCTTGCGTTAACCCATACACTATCAAGAGGTTACTACAGGAATGGGTGGCCGTCTACGGACGGGTAGGCCTAGACAAACTTGGTAACCGACTTCTAGCTCCAGCCTTTCTTCTCGTCGGGGTAAGTAAGTTGAGTAATAGCCTGCTTCACTTGGTTTAAGTTGTAGCGTGTCCACCTGTGTCATGTGGCATGCAAATAGCACTGTGCGAATCCATATGGCAGGTAGCGCTCCGTAGCTTTACCACGGGTTCCCGAATCCTGATTCGTAGGCTATGCTGCCGTTCAACTTTTAACCTGGCTTTATGGCCTATGACATTTTTAACTCATCGCCTGCTGATGGAGTGGCGGGTAATGCGTCTCGTTTTATTCGCCAGGTAGCGGCAGTGTTCTCGACGCAGGTCTGAGATCTCTGATCGCTGCTAGTTATTGCACATACCGTTATTAGTCTGACTGTGTAGCCTACTGATTACTGATGTGTATAGACCGGACTGACGGCAATGCACACGGCGGCTCAGTGTGGTCAGCAGGAGTTCGTCAGACAGATGCTGGTCAAAGTACCTGCAACGATCACCACTGAGCAACCGCGACCTGACACCAACAACCCGCTCCTGTCAGTCAACACTGAGGTTCGACCGGCAACCAGTGAGGGAGGGCGACTAAAAATCCAAGAACAGAATAGCCTAATTCCGTTCAGTATCAAAAGTGCAGGGCTGGAAACTGCAGGACTGAAAAAAGCAGTGCAAACGAATGCAAGGGATGGAAATTGCGGGACTGGAATGTGCCGGAAAAGGGCGCTCTCAAGTCAGATGGCGTTGCTGGTTGAGTTGACTAATGTTATAAGCCCTGAGGTTGTCTCGTTTAAGTCAGGCAGCAATCTCTTGGTTCATTTAGCATGTGCACACATCGTGCAATGCAGAAACTGCTTTCCTTAACAAAGTAAAGTGTTAGAGGTTTGTCAGTGGCTGCAGGTTGTCAACGCTCCCTGCTTAGATTCTGATTCTCTGATTCTGATTCTGTTTATAACTGCTTAGTTGTTTGCTGCCGTTGGTGATGTGGTGATGTTGTTTTTGTTGCTGTCGTGTTGTAGCATCGTTTGACAGCTCTACATCTGGCTGCAGAGTGTGGACATGAGGGTCTAGTTAGGATGTTGCTAAACTCGACCTCAATTCCTCCACATGCTGTCACCGCGCTACATGTATTTATCCATTAGTGCTGTGCTGTAATCCAAATTATTTATTACATGTGCTAAGGAGGTTAGGCCTCTATACATGATAACCGGCGTTTATCTGTCCGTTTGTCAATAGGATTACGCAAAAAGCTACTGCCTCGTTCAATAAATAGGCAAGTATACTGTAACCTACAAACGTCTAATATCCATTCTACGTGACTATGATACCGCGGATTACATGTTAGACTTAAACTTGGAAAAAATGTGTTTTTACTTCAAACACAGAACGTTTTATTTTGCACATTGCAGTAAAAGTGCATAATATTGAGATCACAATTTTGTTGCACATTTTTTTGATAAATTTTAAATGTATACTGCATATTTTTTATTGTTTTTTAAATTTTTTTTTCAATATTTTACACAGCGTATTGCATAACAGTTTATCAACAAATCGCAGTAAATGTGGAGTGTGTGGGGGGTCTGGTGGTCAGGGCGCGACGGCGGTGCACATGGCGGCTCAGAACGGACACACGGACGTGGTCAGTCTCTTGCTAAGTCGATCCGCCGGACTGCTGCGGATTGCAGACAAACACGGCCGCAGTCCGTTACACCTCTCTGCAGCCAATGGACATTATGATATGTCACAGCTACTCATTGGCCAGGGCGCTGATATCGACGCTTACGATAAGGTACCTTAAATTTAACAGGTTTTCGTAAGTCCAGTTTTTACCTCCGCCAAGGAGGTAATGTTTTTGCGGTTTTTGTCTGCTTGTTTGTCTGTGTGTTAGCAAGATAAATCAGAAAGTTATGGACGGATTTTTCTGAAATTTTGAGGGTATGTCGGGAATGGCACAAACTACCAGTGATTCAATTTTGGGGATGATCCGGAAGGAATCCTGGATTCTGGATCACTTTGAAATTTTCGTTATCATTGCGTTAAAGGGGGCATAAGGGAACCGCTGGCAAAGCGAATATGGTGACGTCACCTGGCGAATAACATTGTTTTGGCGGAGGTACCTGTGGGCTATGACTGCTTTCTAGTTTTCGCAAGTTTTTTGTCAGTTCGCATTTTTAAGTGACTAATATCGAAAGTCATTTTCATTTTTCAGTCATTTTGTCAGCTCCAGTTGACAAAATTTTCCTCAAGGTGTCCTACAACTACCTTACGCCTTGTGATTGAATTATTCATTGAATAGCTTGGATGATCAATAAATTGATAAAAACTTATTGATAATTACAAATTCCGCTTACAGACTGTAGAAATAGTCTGCCCAGTGCCACTATTATGCGGCCGTCCGCCTATCGCTAGGCCCTATACAGCTATACAGTTGTGCAACTCTTTAAGTTCTGTAACACAACCCATGTATATATTGCATACAGGTGCATAGTTATAATATGGACACTGGTCATCTTTTTTTATTGCTAAAACATAAATTTTGTGTTGCATAGTGACGATAAAATAGCCAAACCTACACAAAATACAGGATGATGCTGTTTAACCTGGAGAACCAAAACTTTGTATAAATGTACATGTAAACACGCGGTTCCGGTTAATAAGATTTTCCTTAAGGTGTTCATATTACATAGATTTACCTTACTGCAACATTTCAAATTAGATGCAAACCGTATTTTTAGTAAAACTTTGAGAGCATACTAAAAACTGCAGTGATACTTTTGAAGTCGAATTAAAACTTTTGAAACGCGGGTTTTTTTCTAGCGACGGACGGCAACCGGAAGAACGACTTGTTTCTTTGGGCTTAAATTAATCTGTGTAACGATAGAACGGCTACACTCCGCTACATTTTGCGGCGAAGGCGGGCCACTTGGACGTAGTGAAACTTCTGGTGGAGTCCGGAGCGTGTCCTAAGCACGAGACGATAGACAACAAGATGCCGCTGAGTCTGGCAGCCAGCGCCGGACACACTGACGTACTCAGCTACCTACTCAGACAGGATCGTGACACACATCTTCTACTGGATGATACAAAGGTCTGTCTAGTTTTTCTCTGGCTGTGAGTATGTAAGTAAGTAAGTGAGTGCGCTCATGTCCCGCGCAGTGCAAACACAAAGAGACAATAATTCGCAATGGTTATTGTCCGCCTGGCTGGATAACTCGAACAGTTGTAAACGGATTTTGCTGAAATTCTGAGCGGAGATTGCCCACGGGCCGGAAAAAATGGTTTGATCTTAGTTGAAATCCGGAATTTTTTTATGGATTTTATTCTACAGTTCATTATTTTTCACCAGTAGGAAATAGGCCTATCGAACATAGACTGGCAATTTGCTGTGGCTTAATAGTGTGTTTCCCAACACAATTATATTACACAAGAAAAGCCCTGCTAACGCAAAGGTGAACGCGCAACAGCGGTGCGCCGTCGTACGCTAGTGATCCGTAAATTTCATTCGTAGATCTCATCCGTACGGCTTTTGGCTAGGGCCTACAGTTTCACAGAAGGCCCAGTGAAACAAAATCAGTCACCAAATGGCGCCAGACGACCTACGGCCAAATATGTATATGTTTTACTTGTATTCACCAGAGGGCGCCACTATCTCGCTCTGGCAATACAATCTTTTCTTAAGTACATAGTTGTCGCAACATAGGTCTACATGTAACTTAAAATATACAGGACCTATAGGATTGCTGCACGACAGCGCATTGAACACACTTCGACATGAAGCGTATAAATCAAAACTAATAATAATGTACTTTTAGTTTTACGCATTTCACATACATTTTATAAACAGATTCTGTGTAACATCAGCGCGACAAGAGTAAGTTATACCCCGTTTACACGAAAAGGCAACACTGCCACATACTCGAATTTTAAACATAGGCCTAATTTTAAAATTTTTTTCAGTGCGTAAGGACTTTAGGCTATAGACATCATCATATGGGGCCTACCGTTTTGTTGGGTTTTATTGTTATATTTTAGGCGTAGTATTTTTAGTTGTTAAGCGCTGCCGTTCAGGACTGTAAGACGCGCTATAGCCTATAGATTTTTTTCGATTGATTCATTGATGAAGCAAACATGAAGCCAACTTAGAACACACATTGTGCACGTGTATATTGAATACGTTTGCTTTATGTTTGCTTGTATGCTTCCTCGTGTAAACGGGCTATTAGGCATAAGTTCACGATACAGAACGCTATCAAAGCGTCGATGTGCCGATACGGGCTATTGCCCCCCCCCCTGCGTTTTCCCCGGCGGTCTTAGCTCAGGCCATAGTTTATACGGGCAAGTGCCCGTGCTTGAGGATGCTCGTTCGGGCGGGTGTCCGTGCTGGCGACTGTCTGTTCCCCCTTCTCGACAGCATGCGTGAGCGGAGAATGTGTTGTGTTTGCTATGCGTGTGTCAGTTCGTATTCGATCTGATGGTAGCGGCCAGGTCCAACGACAACCAATCGCTGTGCGACTTCGTCCTGACGTCACCGGCGCCCGTAGAGACGGCCGCCAAGTTGTCAAGCAAGTTTCGCCACCTGGCGACCCGCGAGAAAGCTCGAGCACAGGACCTGGCAGTCGCTAGTGACTACTGTCAGGCGATGGCTGTGGATCTGATGGCTCTGGCAGCGGCGGGGCACGAGGACAGTGCCGCCAGTCTGCTACGTTCAGTCGACAACCGCGGCGTCACGATCCTGGACATGTTGATCGAGTGTGAACAGAAGGACGTCGTATCACACGAGTCAGTACAGGAATACCTCACGCAGATCTGGACCGGACATCTAAGCAACTTGAGTTCCGGCAGCATAATGGCGCTCTTCCTTCTTTCCCTGCTTCTACCACCCGTCTGGTTGATCTTGTCTCTGCCGCTGGGGCACCGACTGGACCGTGTTCCAGTCATAAAGTTCATATCGTACCTGGTCTCTCATCTCTACCTGACAGCTCTGTTTATCGTCTGTACGGTCTGTCCTCCGTACAGTCTCTGGGAGTCAGCAGACCTCGTGCCTCGCTACTACGAGATTCTACTCATAGCCTGGCTGTCTGGTCTCGTTCTGTGTAGTCTCGTCCTGGCAGGTCTCGACCTTCAGCTGTCTGGTCTCGTTCTATGTAGTCTCATCCTGTCTGGTCTCGTCCTTTGGTTGTCTGGTCTCGTTCTGTGTAGTCTCGTCCTGTATGGTCTCGTCTTTTGGCTGTCTGGTCTCGTTGTGTCGCAGCTGACCAACCCTGAAGACCGAGCCGGACTCGGCTGGATCAAGGTATATTTGTGACGTTATTGCAGTTATTAAGAGTAGCCTTTAAAGGCGATTGTTTTTTTTTTACTTTTGCTCTCATTGAGTTTTCTCGATAACAATGTAAAATAAAGATTTCGTTTTTTGCCATATCTGGCGTTTAATATGGCCCTACACTAAGCCACAAAATTTTTGTGAATACTAATTTTGGTTTGAGATCAGCTTCCGGAAACGAAATTTTTCACTAGAATCTGCCATTGCATGGACTTAAACTTCGCCAGCGTGTAATTCGTGTTTGCATTGTCCGATTATCGTAAACTTTATATTGAATGCTATGATGTCGATTATCGATTCGCCCAGATTTTTTGGAGCTCGGTGGCCGAGTGGTTAGAGTGTTGGACTCAGGTCAACTTCACCAGAGCGAGAGGTCCTGGGTTCGATTCCTGGACGGACCCCTCAAAAAAAAAATTGCCAGGCCTCAGGAC
>Ga0209671_1005307_pt1 | contig 13005 bp, 9 predicted proteins | sample WorMetHERISLAND2_2_FD_187401 | JGI IMG/M metagenome (GOLD analysis project Ga0209671, IMG submission 187401) | Marine gutless worms symbiont microbial communities from Max Planck institute for Marine Microbiology, Germany - Olavius geniculatus... | ecosystem: Host-associated > Annelida >... | reverse complement strand
GGCCTACATTAACCATGTGATAAAAAATGTAACCTTTACTTGCAAAACAGTTTCCTTGCAAATTCCATTCCTTCCAATTTCCATTCCTTGAATTTTCTTTCCTTGCGAATTCAACTTTATCTTTCCTTGCAGTTTTCGTTCCTTGCAAATTCCATTTCTAGCAAAGTGAGGCGACCCATTCGGACAACGAACGCTTTCATATGCTGCACCGGCTGCCTAGAACAGTCTGCCAGCGTCGCTTCAACATTATTAGCCCTTTGTCCTCCAATGATAAGACAGCATTATAAGACTGATGACTGTCTGGAGGATAACCCTACTCACTCACTCACTCAACTTTATTATTATCCGATACTCCGTGTTAAACGAAACCTTGAAACACTACTGTTTCAGCGAGCATTCTATCACTAACTTTTTATAAATTCGGATAATATTTCAGGTTTTATCGCAAGCGTCATTTTGAGTTTTATCTTGCAAATGACTGGTCATTTTGTAAGTGGTATTTGAATGACCGACTGATTGGTTGAATATAGACAGAAGCAGTCGCATAGGCTACCGAGCGTCTGGCTGATAAGGTAAAGTTGATCGACGTCGGAACCTCCGGGCCACAGCGGTCGACTGGTCAGCAGTTCAGCGAAGACGCACGCGATCGCCCAGATATCAACGGGCGGCCCGTACTGAGTGTCACCGACCAGTAGCTCAGGCGCACGATACCAGCGAGTGGCCACGTAGTCCGTGAACTCATCGCTCGTCTCTGCAGTATCCACAACTACCACGTCACAACAAGAATATAATAATAATTGTACTATAGGCCTACGACTTTAACTAACTAGAGAAAAATATATCGAGATTATCGACCCAGTGACAACATAGGCATACTAAGCGGCCGTGCGCACCGCGCAACCTTGCGACCTTAACGCTTCTGAACTGGGTTGAAAATTGGCATATTATCTGTTAGACCTTACTCCTGCCATGCAGGAAATGTTTACGCCAATTTTGTTTTTTTTCTATATACGTCCTCGTTTCTGCATTATGCACAATTACCATATTGCAACAACATCGGTGGGACTGCGTGATAACCTGATTGTGCTGGCTGTTATAAGCATTACCGGTATAGGTTTTGTCTGAAATTACTTAAATGTTTGTAATGTCTGAAATCATGCCTGACAACGACGGAAAGGCCAATCCTTCCACGTGACGACGTTACATGACAAATTCTCAGTTCACCGAGGAGTGTTAAGGCACACACAGAGCGACGTAAATAAACTGAACTGAACCGAACTTTTGACGAACTGATCAATGGGCAAGCAGTAATGTACTACAGCAGACACCGTCTAACGGCGTAGGTGCCTTACGTGACTACGCTCACGTACGCGTCAACTAATGACCAATAGGCTCGCCCTACTTGCCCACTAATCAGTTCGACAAAAACTAAACCGTCTAAGTTCAGTTCAGTTTAGTTACGTCTTTTTGACGCGCCTTTACTAGGCCTACTTACGGCAGCACGACCACCACAATCATTTTATATTGTCAGAATTCGAGTAGCAGCAGCCGACAAGACACGATGATTACCGAACGGCCGAGCGAAGCCGAAGTCGCAGAGCTTAACGATGCCTGACTTGGTGATGAGAATGTTCTCTGGTTTCACGTCTCGATGAATGCACTGAACAAACGAACCAACACTTGATACCAGCATTTCACTAGAACATGCATTCGAATTAATGCAGCTGAAACATAGACCAATACGAAAAAATATAATCTTTTTATGTCTAACTTCACATAATCTAGTTACGTGTTTCAAAAATTCAGTACCTAAACAGCAGCTGGTTGTGATGAAAAAATGGTGCTGCGCAAAAGCTGATAATGTCATAAAATTTTTCTGAGTGAAATTTTTAACGACAGTTTTATTTAAAATTTTAGGCACGAGATATTTATCCGGCAGACGTATCGATAATCGCTTCTATTAATACGGCAATCGGATAAATATCCGGTCCTACCCGGGCCGGCTATTTATCCCGCCGCCGACTTGAACGACCTTAGCCGGTACGTATAGGAGCAACCAACGACTCGTCGTAGGAACCGCCGCAGAGACACGACGGCAGCCGGCCAACTGATGATCTCAACGTTAGCAAATATGGAATCACGGATAGTCAGTCGCAAATTTAGCACTTCCTACAGCAGTGTTCAATTTATCACCAATATTATACGCTTAGTACTGGTGTGCATTATTGTCACATAATCTCTCAAATACGCTAACCCTAACCCTAACCACACCAGTACACTATTGAAATATGCAATCAAACGTACATTGTGCTGATGGCAAAAATGAACAGCGTGTAACGTTTGAAAGATGATCTTCTTCGTTAGCGGCTCTGGCACTCTAAAACCAAATAAAACATCAGACAACATAAAACGTTTGGTTAGACGAACTCGTATTTTTACGAACGTAACAAGGTTGTATGTGAAACCGCCGATCTTAATGTAAGCAATAAGCAGTGACGACTTGCCCTCGTGGGTGTCGTTTCATCTCGTCCAGAACAGTGTGATCAACGTATTCGAATACCAAATGAATTCGTTTTTTCTCCCTGAATACCTCAATAAGGTTCACTAAATTCGGATGCTTTAACATCTGCAACGCCATTTCACAACAAGAAAAAATACGATAACATAGTCCTTTAATGTGGGCGTACGTCTCTCTGTCTGTCTGTTACGTGCGGGCCCTAGCCTAAAATTGAAAACAAAAAGCGCGTAGTCTAGTCTGCGGCGCATTTAAAACAAAGTTATTGTGAACGTTACCGAGGGCAGAAGTAACCAGTGTAAATATTTTTGGCTACAATGTTTGAAAAGGGTCAGCGTCAAAACCTTTAACAAAATGATGCACGCTTACTTTCAGCTGACATATCGCGCGCCGGTCGGCCAGCAAAATCATGCGCACAAGCGGCTTCAGTTTAGCGCTCGCTGCACACTGGGCATAGTGGGCGCCTACGATACTCCGCAAGAAGACGGACGGACGGCCGCATACATGTCAGCACATAGCGTGCCGACATCTTTGCTTGTCAATTTGATTTGATTCATTTATAATAATGTTATAAGCATTGTTTCTTTTTGTGCCAGTCATCGCCATCAGTAGATTTATAAAGTATTAACAAGAGGGCCTGCACATTCTGTTTGCATATGCGTAGGCTATAGGCCTTCTATACGGACGGAGTGCGCACATAGTATGCTCACCGGACAAATACAAGACAATAATTTGCTCACCTGAACTAATGCTCACGCCAATAAGTAACAAAAAATTTGAGCTAATGCTCACGAAACGCGCGAAGCTTATAACAGTTCCTGTTTGCAAAGAGATCTGCCATGCAGCGACAGACCGAAATGGAGAAAGCTCGTCGCCCGATGTTCCGGCAGGAACTGGAGGAACTAAGGCCTAAAAAGTAAAGTTCGCAAATTGCCTTAATCTATCTTCAGAAATTTGGTCGCAATTCACTCTTAAAGTGCGCGACGCAGCCAAAAATTGCAAAAAATAATACCCCTTATTTTTGAAGTTCAGGGTCTTTTAAAGTCATCGATGTTGATACGGCTAAAAAGCACGTCACCAGTGCTTGTTGTGATAGGCAGCATGCCCATGCCTACTGCAACCGCTTTCACGAAAAACGGGCCAAGAGCGGTAAATAGCGACTTTTCTACGGGGGTAACGCTATTAATTCTGGTGCCCTAGTGCGCAGGTTTCCTTGAACGTAGAAGGTCGAGAATTGGACCGTTGAAATACGTTTAATGATGAAATTTCCTTAATGCAGCTTGTCTTGGTCTATCTGTAGTGAATTCAGCGCAATTCGCACTTGAAATGTGTCTCGCAGTTCAAAATCGCCAAAAATCCATAAAACCCCTATTTTAATGTTCAAGGTCATTCAAGGTCATTGCTTTCGGTGGCAATTAAAGGCCGGTGTACGATTTCCTATTAGTAATTAATAGTAACCTAAGCCCTATCTCGCACCGTTTCTGAGATACAGAGACTTGTTGGCCAAAAATCGCAAATTTTTCTACCCCCTCTCATTTAGCGCCCTCGTTCAGCATGACCCCTTTCGAATTTATGAAAAAGCTTTACGGATCATGAAACTAGAGTCTGTCGATGGTGAAGATTTAGTGATTCTAGCTTGCACCGTTTTTGACTGATCCACCCGTGTGACAGACGGACAGACGGACGGACAAACAGACAGACAAACAGTAGATATAAGGTGCCAAACCGTTTTTGCTGACAGATTGCGATGACTAAGACGCGCTATAGCAGTTTCTGCTTTCGCGCGTAAAAAGGCAAACAAATACGCTCAGAATTAAAAAAGTTTTTATAAAATGTGAGTTGGACACGAAATACTTTGCATAGCACAGTAGGCCTGCTTTGTGAATGTATATATTTTAGTCCGTCCGACGAAGATCAATAACTCCGTCCGCCGGCAGACTTATAGGCCTATGTTTCACACTTGACTGCTTGATGTATTTTTCTTGCACTTTTTGGCATTTTGCAACATTTTACGGCATTTTATTTTTTGGCATTTTATTCGGGCTCCCTTAGCCGGCTACACAGCTACATGAAATTTATAAGTACTATGCAAATTACTAGTTAAGCGGCACGCTCTTAAGCCCTGTTTATATGGAACGAACTAAACTAAGTGGAAGTTAGACCTACGCATCATTTGTTGCGCAACACGAACTGGCAGTTCAGTTTAGTTTGGTCGCTTCGTACACTTCTTCGCAAATTTCGCGCACAATGACGAGCACAATAATACAAAAATAGGTTTAACGCAATTACAGAAGCGCATAATATTATACAGTGCGTAGCCTACTTTGAGCATGCGAATTTCTCGCATGGCGATCTTCTTGATTACCGGATCCTCTTCAGATTCGAAAAACTTCTTGACGGCAACGCGGACGCCAGTTTCTCTATTGCGACATTTGAAGACGACGCCGTACGCGCCTTCGCCGAGCGTCGCATGCCGTTCGTACTTGTCCATTGCTTCAACGATACTGACCCAGTATGATCAGTCGCCTAGCGGCGTGAATTATGAAGCTATTCTAGGAGATCTCGTGATCGACTGCGTTTTATGCCGACGCCACCGCACACTAACCGCCTGGTCGCTATAGCTGCTGAAACTGTTTGCTCTCTCAGATGAATAATTCAAAACTAAAGTCAGGCAATTACAGAAACGATCCAATATACTGCTTATAGATAGGCTAGCAAATCTTAACAGCTAAATAGTACAGCCTTCGGCTACATATGATGTTTGTTCACTACATCCCTACGAAGCTCAGTCAGTTAATGTCTTAGCTTCCCAGTATTAGCGACGAGCGATCCGCGTAAGAAACCCTTTACACGGTCACTCGTAGAATTTCTCATACAAAATACGCATCTCCTTTCTTAAACAAAGTCAAAATCTGCTGTCGTCGTTCGCTGACGCTGTCAGAAATAGCCAGACTAATTACGCGAAGCAACGTCAACCGAGAGCGTAGCGGAACTCTGTTAACGTGAGCGCATGCATACAAACTCCGCAGGTTGTCAGTCTCCTATGGCAACGTGTAAACGAGTTGTAGCGTAGCGTAGCTATATCACACCAACTGTGCCGAACTAGTCGGTGCTTGTTTGAAGTCGAACATTCTCTATTTCAGATTTCGCTCGGTCTCGAACGTCACAGTCACACGCACCCGTGTTAACTGAGAACTGGGCTAGTCTAACTAAAGCGAAATGCCTGCTTGAAGCCAACGCCCCCTGGCGTCCATCGATTGAGCATCAGGTTCAGGAATCATTTAACTTTATGCAGAAAGTGGGCTCTCTAGGCCTACAATTCTTATATTGTGTTGTTAGAAACAAGGCACCCTATAGCATTGTACTGTGTACTAACTGTAAAATGCATTTGAACAATAGTACGTGAAATCAATCCATCGTTTTATTTTTGACAACTTGATGAAGCTGCCGCCAAGTGATCGCACAATTCCAAATCGCTAAATTGGCGCTCAAACGGCTTTATTGTTATTTTCCGTTGTCGGTTGTTTCTGTAAACTTAGTCGCCTTGAAACGCTTTAATCGAATTTGCGGTTGTCAAAATTTTCAACGCTATACTTCCGGTTTTGATACCTATTCTTGTCGCTCATTATTAGAATCTTCCAGGAACACTTTTTAAGCTCCCTGTGGTCGAAAACCTTACGTTTACTGTTAGAATTTGGTTCTACTTTCGGAGATACAGTACTTTCGGTTTGCGTGGCTAGATTGCTATTTCCAGTTAAAAACCGTCAGAAAAATCGATTCACGTACTGTTGGAAAAAGCATCGTTTGCAAAGGTGTGTTCAAAGTGACATATATGAACTGAACTGTCGAAGTGCGCGCTGCGGCTTTCATTTCAGTTTATTTTATTCTTGTCGCTTTAAACACATCTTAAGAAAACAACTGGTTCCAACCTTCCGATGTAGGCTAACAACAGCTCTGCTACTCTAATCGTATACATGTACTAGCATTCATCCGATACGATTTATTCAAAAAAAAATGTAAAATATAAAAAATATTAGCAAAGAAACTGCCAAAATAAAAATTAACGTAGCACTGTAGCAGTGAACATAACTACAAGTCGTAACAAAAATTTTTGCAGTTGCACAAACTGCATTAGGTGGGTTGATTGCAGGCCTAGACCTATATCAATTACTTGAGAATTTTTTGTGGCAGTAATACGCTAGAAATTACGACATTCGGTTATGCTCTAGTATAGCCGAATCAGTTGCAAAGTAGTAAACTTTTTTGAGCCAGCGAGTGTCTGTTACAGCCTGGTAATACATACAAACCGGCTTTCGGGGTCGTTCATTGATTAAAACGAATTTCGTGATCTTTTGTTCACGTCTATAGCGTCAGTGGCAGTCATTGCCTTAAAGTTAGAAGTTAGGCCTACTATCGTGAGATTTTGAAAGGAATAGGCCTACTGCGCTGAGACTGAGTTGCTGCTACTGCTGCTGCTGCTGGAAATGCTAATGGTGCCGCAGAGGAGACTGCCTGCGAGCGGTTTTTATTGATCTTCCCCTAGCTCCGCCAAGCACTGCACGGTTGCTGCGCCTGCTGTAGCCTATCTATCTAGCAGCTGGTGCCACTCCCAGCCGATGCCCTCGTTATCTCTGATGGACTACAGTGTAGTCTCATTCTTCATTGTCTGACTGCTGTATGATCACGCCGTGATGATGACGAAGTTTGGCTATGATGAGACCCGTACGCTTTTCGTTATTCTGATCAGCAAAGTTACATCCGGACGTCGTTCATGGAAGCGAGAACGAGGCCGAACTCACTTGCGTGGGACGTTATAGTCACGTGACACGAAGTCAAGTTTTATTGCACCATAATATACAACGAGCGAACGAGTTCTGCAACAACTACGAGGCATTAATATGTCTCTCTGTCAACGGTAGGCTTTAACTACGTCGTCTGCTGTACTGTATTGCGCCGTGCTCTGACTGCGCGACCCGTAGAAATACATCTAGCTTGTTGAATGCATCTAGAATGCGTCGGCATCTAAGACTTTTTCGTCATTTATATGATCTTAATCATCATATCCACAGTAGCACTATTGTTGTTCTAGAAATAGTGATTCTTATATGTAACACGGTAAACCCTTCCGCGATGATGATGATGATGATGTACAGCGGCTACTAATGTGCAATGCACGTAGTAATAAGATATTTCTCGAGTTCAACATTGTTGTTTCCGTCTGCAAGTTATTAGATATTTCTACAGTTGTTACAATGTGCGCGAGGTTAATCCGATAGTTAAAGTTAACCTCTGGTTAGCAAACCGCAAATCAATCTTTAGAAGCATGGAGCAGAAGCAAGAGCGGTGGTTGGTGTGCGACTTAGGGGGGAAGGTTGCTGCTTTCTGGCTCCGAGGGGGATGGACGCCAGTGCTGCATGGGTAACGAAGTAGCAAGCCACATCTATAGGTCTAAGTGGTTCTTTTGTTCTTGACTCGTGAACTTTCTAGTTCGAAACGCAGTCCCAGCGCTAGGCGTGTGCAAGTATTTTGAATTTTATTAGTTGTCAGAATTATAACGTTGTTAGAATCAGTCAGCACTCAGCAGCATCTGTTCGTGTTGCAGCCGCAAAATAACCTTGGCAAGAAGTCGCTCGTCTGTTACAGTAGCTATCGTCTGTCTGTTTATCATTATCGTTTTGATGTGTTGCAGCTGCACCGGCTGTGTGGAACTGTCTGCAATCCTTGCTTCAATGTACTTGTGACACTGCGCCTTTTATACGGAACTTAAACATATTACTAATTCAGCGAGCGTTTCATCTCTGATTTAGTTTTTAAATTCGTACACTATCCTTATGTTTTATCTTAGCTTTCAGGCGCACATTGTACACCACTGGTCATTCTTGTAAGTGATTATTTTTAGGCAGACCGCTAAGTTTAAGGTCGGCCCTTTGTCATGATTGTCGTCCTCTGTCCATCCGTCTCTCCGTCCGTCACGGATGTATTGTGGCTAAACGGTGCGAAATAGGGCGTAAGTTGTTATCAATCACTAATAGGAAATGGCATATCCCTTTCCAGATAACATAAAAATCATCGACCTTGGATGACCTTCATGGTCATGACAACCAGTACTGTCGGCCCCATCCTAGCGGCAGCTGGGCTTTTTGTTTGATTGATTTTTTGATCGTTACAGTTACTGCACGGCGTACATCATAAGTATATGCTAAATGCAAGCGGCAAGCGGCAGTGCTGGCTCAGAAGGCACAGTCGACGTCACCTGGCAAGCTGCGGTCGTGCAAGACACCGTGTGATGATGAGCAGTGGTGCGGCGCTCAGACAGCGACATTCGCTGCCGTCCGCCAACAGTCTGGACTCCGGTGAATCACCGACGTTTGACCCGGCGGCAGGGTTGACATTGCGCTGTCCGCTGGTCTACAGCGAGCTCACCGGACTGATGGACGTGCTGCGAACTCCGGCTGGAACTGCTGCTGCCAGACAGCGGAACTTTACGTTTTCATACGAGCGGCTCATGTCGAGGACGTCGGTGCCGGCGGACTGCAGCGATGCCGCTGATGAAGTCTACGAGGAGATAGGCGATGCTGACAACGAGACGCGTCTGGCGATGACCGTCAACAAAGTCAGTCCGCTGCTGACGGCTAACGTCGCCGTGTTGTTGGACGTCGGCTCGAGCGTGGAGGAGAAATGCGTGGCGCTCGATGAGCTGCTCTACCTCGTGGAAGGCGCCTGGTCGATGCCGGTCATTGGTCGCGAAGTCGCGTACCGTGTGTGTGACGTGCTGCGAGAACAGAACGGTCTCGATGTACTGCTGACGAACATCAACGGCAGGACGAGCGATGCGGCCGACACGCAGACTGAGGAGATCATTGTGCTCATGTCTGCCATCGTCCTCTCACAGGTAGGCCTTCTACACACTGCACTGCATAGATATAGGCATCGTTTTTCTACTATCTGTTTTATTTAAACTATCTGCAACTTCACATTCGCTAATGTTACCAGGGAGTGGGACGTCGAGAGCCACGAGGAAAACATTTTCGTGGGGCCCGTCTGGAAATTTTTTTTCTTCAAATTTTGCTTTTTAAAATGGCACAATCTGGTGCACTTTATATTATTGAGCGACTGCGAGGCCCCAAACGTCGCGGGGCTCGGGAAACTCTCTCTCTTTCTCGACGGGCCTGAATTTTACACGTTTATACGCTAAGCCAAACAGGGAGGCTTCGTAATGCAGGAATTAATAGCTGCCGCTGTCGATGTTCTATTTGCATTACATTCTATACGTAATGAGTGTAAGTTTATTACCACATCCAATATTGCATTCATTCACATGAATGGCTTTAGTTGATAATTCTGCCGCATAGGCCTATTAGGAATCGTAACAGCAATATGAAAGCATGATGGCGTTTCGGCACATTCATTGCATGAGTATAGCGTCTCATGCGTCAATAATAACGATCAAGGATCATATTTTGTCCACATTAAATGCAGTTGCATGTATTTTAGGAAGAAATAAACGGGGTGGTTACGGAATTATAGGAATTATATTAGCAATCGGTGGACAGCATACACCGAGGACCGCGAAAACGTGCCACTTTTTTGAATAGCTCCTTGAAACATTGGCCGACTTAAGTCTTTGGCATGCGACATCAAGAAGAAACTTGACGCAAATGACTTAAGTTTATATTGTCGCTACACTATCTTGTGAAATTGTCACATCTCTTTCGGTGTCGCTTGCCAAAAATTATTAAAATCGGCCAATGTTTCAGGGAAATATTCAAAAAATAAAAGTGGCACTTTTTACGGCCCACGGGGTAGGATGACACCTAAAGTGTTGCAGTATCAAGTATTGATGATGCCGATTGGACGAAACGTTCGATATTGTAAAATGTTTTTGGTAACGACTGTAGCAAGTTTCCACACGTTTACTTTACGGTCTACAGTGTATTATGCGACTGTAACGACACCGTGTTGAAACGTATTTATGTCATGACCCTGGTCGACGGCGTGTTCTGCCTGGACGCACGTGCGACGGTGTGATATACAAACGCGAGACACTGTCAGTCGTCACGCTTGATTGGAGTAGGAGTATGGGCACTTATAACACTCCAGACACTATAGTGAGAGATGGGAGGATTAAGTTGGTCATGAAATAAAGTGTCGGCTACAGCTGATCGTGTGGTTTGTGTGTGACGTCACAGGCGTTGTCCGTGCCCAACCGTGAGTATGTAGCACGTAGGGTTGATGCACTGGAGGCAGTGCTGCGTGTCGCTCAACGCGCAAAGACCAACAGCAAACTGCTCCGACCAGTCACCGGAATCCTTGACTGTCTCTTCAAGGAATCCGAGGAGGTCCTCAACAATAATCCACACACTTTTGAATAAGAACAGATCACAATAAACATTAGTGTAACTAATTTGCTTTTCATCTTGTCAAAATATCGTTTTGTTATTGTATTAAGGCGCTGCGGTTTATTAGTGGAAAGGCTGAGTGACAAAAATTGTTATATCAACATTTTTATTTTAACAGATTTTTAAATTTATATTCTGTAAAATTTGTTTGCAACCTTTGCAATTCGAATCTGCTAGCCGCAACTTTGTCGTTTTTTCATTAAATGGAAAGTTTATAAAAAGGAAAAGAATCTTAATAACGTTAATCATATCAACCATTTTAAAAAAATATTTTTATCGGCACTCTTATTTGTAAATTTACAATCAAGCAGAACGAGTACGGTACAAACTACACCTCAAACGCTTCACTCTATGTAATGTTGCATCCAGAATTTCTCATAAACTAACATCAGTATTTCGACACAACATAGTGTAGAGACGCGTACAGCCTGAGACCTTAGTAATCTTTAGGCCTAGTTTTTATGATGAATGTGCCAGTGAGAGAATTTACATTTTGAAAATCGGTTTGTGGAGCTACGATTGAAAAAAAACTTGGTCGCATATTTTCGTGTCGTTTACGAACGTTTCAGTTCAGTTACATCCGGTGTGAACTGATTCGTTTCAGACATGCAGTCGCTTAATCAACATGGAGGGCCTGGACATCATTATTTTCGGCTGCAGAAGTTCGGATAGTTTGGTTCTGCGCAACTGCGCGTCGGCGTTAGCTAATCTGGCGATGTACGGCAACTCGGAGACTCAGCGCCAGATGGCGTCACGCAAGGCAATGGACTGGCTGTTTCCGCTTGCCTTCTCCGGAGACGATACCGTAGCATACTACGCGCTTATTGCCATATCAGCTTTGGCGGCAAACGTCGACCTCGAGAAGGCAGCAGTCAGGTCAGACGCCGCTTTGACGTAGTTTTGACTGTATTTATCAGTAAGTCATTGTGACAATAATGCGTATGTAATAAGCGAAAATGTCGGCTCAGTGCTAACATATTGCGGCTGTCCACTTAGCTATACGTACTCGCCCACCGCGCTGCGCAACATTAACCTATGGCCTTTCGAACTGAAAGTATTCAGTATTCAGTAACTCCTGCCTGAAGAACTTTCACACCAGTTCGGTTATTCATTATTCATGCCTTTTGTTTTCGAGTTTTGAGCCCTTACGAAACGGACACATGGACAGACAAACGGACAAGCAAGGCCAATAATGCGGCTTTTTATGACGGCGGAATAAATTTGGCGTGATATCCACGTAGAGTGTGATTATTTGCAGTGTTGATCAAAAGAAAATACTATTAAAACGATATCGGGATCTACATTATCCGGTGAATTCTAAGATGAAATAATAAATGCTAATATAAATAATTTATGAATATTATTATAGTACTAAAATATCTTGCACAGCGGCAGTAAAAATATGTTATCGCACAGTTTCACATGCGCAGCTGCGTAACGCCCAATTCACACCTACGAAACCGACGCGACTCAACTGTCGAGTGGCGTCGGCGTTGTATGTGTGATTATTGTGTGTAAGTTGAGGATATAAAGTTTGTTTTCAGTTAAGCAACAGCAAACAAGTCTCACGCCGATGTTGTAAATATAATGTATTATATAACGAAACCAACTGATGTTGATGTGCTGCAGATCGGGGACGCTGAAGCTGGTGGAGCCGTTCGTGAATCAGCATGACCCGGTTCAGTTCGGTCTCAGTGACAAAGAGCATTACCACGGTCAGTCGTCGGCCTGGCTGCGTCGTCTAGTGCCTCTGCTCAAGAGTCGATGTCACGAGGCCAGGATCCTTGCAGCCTTTCACTTCGTCGTCGAGGCGTCGATACGCAAGCGACAGGAAAAACTTCAGGCACGATAACGTCTCGCTCTCTAACGTTTTTAGGTTTAATTATAATTTTAGCTTTCTGATGCTGCTGTAGGCTAATCAAACTTACCTGAGTTGCGATGATTGAAACGTAATTCTGAAATGGAAGTAAAAACAAATTCAAAAGAAAAATAATCAAAATCCGTTTAGACTACGTTGAGTAAGAAGTGATAACATTTTCCATTCTTGCCATAGGAACTTAGGAAGTATACTTTTGATGAAAAGTGAAAGTG
>Ga0209671_1005304_pt1 | contig 13006 bp, 9 predicted proteins | sample WorMetHERISLAND2_2_FD_187401 | JGI IMG/M metagenome (GOLD analysis project Ga0209671, IMG submission 187401) | Marine gutless worms symbiont microbial communities from Max Planck institute for Marine Microbiology, Germany - Olavius geniculatus... | ecosystem: Host-associated > Annelida >... | reverse complement strand
CTACAGAAGTTGCTAACTTACTATTATTGCTTGTATAATCTGATAATACTGTACTAAATAGCACTGGCAATTATTTTACTATACTTTGTTTCGATGCAATTTTACAGCAATAAATTTTCACGGCAGATAACCATCTCATGTTAGCTTCCATGAAAATTCACGGCATATAGCGAAAATCAACTACTTATTTTGCGTGAATTTTCATGGCAGATAACACCTTGCCTAATTTATGGATGGAAGATAAAACCACTTAACCGCTATTTTTCATCCATAGAGATGAAAGATAATATTCACGGGTCAAAAACGTATGCCTGGGTCATTTTTGCTTTGGAATCCTCTCACATATTGGTCAGAATTTATTCTTGTGTTTTTACATGGAAGGTTTTTAAGTAGCCGTGATGCTACTGTCCAGTTGTAGAAATTTTTATTGAGAGTTTACAGTGATACTGATTTTCATATGCAATTTCTTGAATTTCAAGTTGTTGTGTGTAGTCGGATATTCAGTCATCAATCTGCAGCGTATTAGAAGAAACACTGCAGGAACAGAGGCATGGTGTCACTGAACGTGAACTGCTGGATAGAGTACAACAGAAAGGTAGAAAACAATGTTAGACTTACATGCTGTGTAAATGCTCAGATCATGTTGATGTTGGTCAGCTTGTTTTGTGTTGATTAGACAGATAAACAGTAAAGTACCGGTAACTAATTAACATTGCGTGAGTTCACGTTTCGTTCAGAAGTAAGATTAACACTATGGTCAAAACTGAAGTCTAACTTTGGTGTTATTTTGACATTTACTATTATCTACCAGATAAGAAAAATGAAAAAAGAAAAAGATAAGCTTGGACATGGCAGCTAACACGACAGTCAATCTGAAAATCACTCGTTAAACAGAGATAGCTGCAGTGCAAATGAATACACATTTTTTCTTAATCTTTAGGAATTAGAAATTTTTTAATCGGTTTTCAGTTCACATTTTGGATAAGAAACAAGTTTATCGCACTTGGTTCTAGGCATTTTTTTTACAACATTGCATGGAAAGAGTGTCTGTGATGGCATTGGAGGCACACTCAAGTGAGAAGCAGCACGGGCATTGCAAGTCTCCAAGCTACCACCATACCACTAGTAGATTTCTCTTAACACCGAATGATCTGTACCAGTGGTACCAGAAACACATTAATGGCATTGAGTTTATCTGGGTTGGCAAGGATGAAATAGACGAACATGGCAAGGAACTCATTGACAGATTCATGCATGCATCAAAAGTCCCAGGGACAAGAGACAATCACGCATTTGTTCCAGGTGCATGTGGGCTGAATATAAGCCGAGTGTTAGGACAAGAAACTGACTTTGTTAGCAGCAGTGTCATCTGTGCTGAGACAACAGCCAACACTAAGCCTGCCAGTCATACATGCGGCACCTATGTGACCTGTCTGTATGATGGCCATTGGTGGGTTGGCTGCGTACGATCCATGTTCGAGGAATTTGGCGACCGTGAAGTGGTTTTCATGCAGCTTCATGGGCCATCACAAACACTTCAGTGGCCACAAAGGGAAGATGTTTGCTGGGTGCCTGCAGAGCACATACTGTGCAAGATAGCTGTGCCAACCACATCGACAGGATGATCATACAGTATATCTGCAGAAGATCGGGCAATCGTTGAAGCTGCATTTCTGAAACTCAGCCAGTAGTGAACTGTAGTCTACAAAACTGCAGCAGCTGTAATTTGTGCAATGTATCTGGTGTATTCACACTGTCACAAATAAGAAAATTATTAAGGTAATGTCAGTGGAGTTTCATAGCAGCATTTATAAGCTTTTGCGTTATTGCGAAATGTTGAATACATTTGACATAAAGAATAGAAATGAAGGAGTAATGGAAGGATGATGATTTTTACGTATGTTATAGCCCAGTGTCAGCTCTTGCCAGCTGTACAACTTGCATTTGTCTACTACCTTTACCACAGAGCCAAATTTACACCAGAAGTTATCAAAAAAAATGTGCTCTTGAAATTTTTTAAAGGATTTTGATTGCCACTAGCTAATTCAGAAGTGGCTGTATCACAGATTTTTCTATATATTTCAGGACTGTGGGGCCATGGTTTGTTGCTGATAGAAAATCAAACTCCTAGATAAAGCTTTTGGTAGAACAACTGGATGCCAAACTTAGGCGTTTTTATAGAAATGCTAACATTTTAGCATTTTCAAGGCCCTCCCAATGCAGCTAACAATGCACAAAAGTGTACTTTGTTATATGGACTACTGTGTCCCAGGTGTCCCAGTACTTGTGAACATTTCCAGAAAATCTGAAGCTTTTGTCATCAATATTGCAGAAATTACAAGCATCTCAAGTTGCTGTAAATTAAGGCGTTAATCACGAATCGTATGTACTAGGTACTTTATATATGCACATATCTCAGGTATCATCTAGAAATTTTGCACACTACATTAGGTACATATGCTGAACACTTTCTGCAATTTTCATTAAATTATGAGATGGTCGAGCTGGAAAGTTTAAAAAAATTTGTTGAATTGACATGGAATGACCCAGTAGGCAACTTAAATGTTAAGGAAACACCATAAAGAGTCACATATGGGCTGAGACAGCAGCTGTCTACGGCTAAATCAGGAACAACCAGCAGCGACGGCACAGTGCTTATTATTCGTATTTGGCCTGATCTCTGCATTACTATTTGGCCAAATATGAATACACTATTCGGCCTACTATTCAGACTGAATAGAATATTCGGTACAGCCCTAAACATTGTTGGTCACATCAACAAACTTACTCTGTGCTGACCTAGGCTGAGATGGGTGACTGTTCATGGCTTATGGGCATAGAAAGGGTTTTGTTTTTTAATATTTTTTGTTGTACATTGGCTACTGTGTTTTTCTGCAGGGATCCTTGATGAAGTGTTAAATCGACTGCATTTTGATTCGCCAATTGGTGCAACTGTTTTGCCATCAGATGGTGATAAAAAATCAGCAACACATTTTGTCAATGACAGCATGAAGGTTTTCTCCGACACCGGGATCAGAAAAGGTACTTTGTGACACATTTGCAGTAGGCATCCAGTATGCCAGATTTGCAAGTCAGTAACTAGCAGTTTTTTAGCTGACTATGCTTAAGTAACAGTCAAGCTATTGGCATGGTTGTCGTCTGTCTGTTCTTCTGTAATGGATGTACCTGGCTAACGTGTAGGTTTTAGGGAAGGGGGGAACTTTTTACATGAATAATTAGCCATGCGTGTTGAACGTGAGTAATTTCAGCCATCTAGTGTAAGGGGAACATTTTCAAATTGGGGGTTGAATGAAGGGGGGTAGGAAATTCAATGGAAAACTGGCCATATCTCAGAAATGGTGAGAGATACGGCCAGGGTTATTAATCATCACTAATAGGAAGTGGCATACGCCCTTTCTAATGAAATGAAAATCATAGACCTTGGATGACCTTGAAGGTCACTGACAACCAGTACAGTCGGCTATTCTAACAACAGCTGGACTTTTTGTTTTAGAGTTTTTAGAATATGAAATGGCAATGGTTGTGTCTCAACAGTTGCCATAAGTATACTTTGAGAGGCTAGCTCATCCCGAGTTAATTTTGGAAAATTTGTCAGCTAAGTAAAGCTGCGTATCTGAGCAAGTATTGCAAGAATGCTGCAGGTTTTAGGCACAAAGGGAATGACCATTTCATGCAAAGTGGAATTTGATACGTCATCAGTAAACTTTTGCATGATTGATTTGCATAGGTAAGATAAAGTGTCATTTAGCTTTCAGAGTTTAGTCAACAGAGAGGCTGTCTGGCCTGTTGACAATGGAGAACTTACATTTGTGAGATTGATTACCTGACCATTTTTTAGTTATTTCATGTTAATTTAAGTATCATACATGGAACATTGATGATTACTGTGTTGTGTCTTGTAGCAAACATTGATCCAACAAGAAGGCACATGTTGCTATATATCAATGGCGGTCGAGCTTTTCTGGAGCATCTCAATGATAATGACTCCGATTCTTCACTTACTGTTCACATTCACTTCCGCGGCCAACGCTTTTCCTCTCAGCCGACACCGTGTGCCTGCGAACCAAACTTTAATGAAACTTTTGTTCTTGAAGTCCACAAAGAAACTTCAGGTAAATGATAACAAGTTGACAATTCTGATTAGAACTGTCAGTCGGGTAGATATTTATTTTAAGTATTTCCTGAATAGCTGCAGTTTAAATTTTGCCTCTAGTGCTTTGTTTAAGTAGAAATGATTAGAAATTTCACACCTTTAAAGAGTATTGCTGCTACCTGGTGAATACAGAATTCTGAGTGTCAGACTGTCAGTTTATGCCCTGCTTTTTGATGGTGTATAATTCTTAGACTGTGATACCAAGTTCACAAAAGAATCCACCAAAACATATTCACTAAGAGTTCTGTGTGGCTAGCTATGCGAATGTGGTTTTTAAAAAATTTCATTAACGTTTGTTCATGTCTTTTTGATTAATCTTTCACACAGAAAAACTGTTTTAATACAGTTAGTTGACAGTTAGGTAGTTAAAAGTTACCGATTGTCAGGAATCGGAAGTTTAGTTTTTATGCCTCTGCCAACGTAGTGTTCGGATGCATCATGTTTTCATAGTGTTCGTGCATGCATGCATGCATTTGTGCGTGCATATGTTTCAAACAAACATTGCTAGCATGATATCTATTGGTATTTGTTGACGGAATTTGACCAAACTTTTACCAATAACAGATTTTGTGGCAAGGATGAACGTTTTAAATTTTGGGGTTAAAAAATCGAGGATAAAGGTCATGGTGGGGTCAAATATGCCCCAAAGTGCACTTTTTGTCCTTGTTAGCATGATATTTCCAGTGCTAGCTTCTTGTCACATGTTGGCGCAGGCATAATAGTCGACGGCCATCTACACTGTTTAAAAAAACACCCACTCACCTTTTCTTTTATATCTCCGTGGAGAGTGTTTTAGATTTTCACAAAATTTTCAGGGAATGTTTAGTAGGAAACAAGTATTCCCTCGGTGAAAAAGGTAAATATTCTTTGCAGCTGGTGATGTCATGCTGATGTTATATTTCTGTGTTTTTAAGTTGTGGGTTTTACCATTGAAGACAGGCATTTAATGAAATTTTAAAACGCACTAATTAGTTATTGTGTTCACTGAACCAAAATATATGCTAATCTGTCATGCAATTTTCCATTGTGAACTATTTCCGTGGTTTATCTTCTTGGCTGAGTGCAAGATCCTCAACTTTGTTTATGTTGGCAGGCGTAAGCGCACTACGTCACTGCATGGATGACCACTTGCTCGCTATCAGTCAAACAACTTCATACCTGCCAGTCATGTTAATTTTTTTATTTAGAAGTTTCATTCTATCAATATTCAATTATCCAGAAACATCGTGCACAAACTTGTGGCTCCATAACCATTGCTGACTCGCAAACATTTGATTAAATGTCTGTGTTCAATAGTAAAACGCATAATTTACAAATGTGGAAATATGATGTCAGCAGAACATCACCAGTAGAAAATAATATCTAACTTTTCCACTAATGGAGTTCTTGTTTCCTCCTAAACACTTCCTAAAAATCTTGAGAAAATCTGAACATTTTTCACGGAGATATACAAGGGAACGTGAGTGGGTGTGGGTGTTTTTTTCTGTGCACATTGTAGTTAGCAGTGGCACGTCTAAGTAACTGCATTTATATATTCAGAGCAAATTATGTGTAGAGTTGCAGTGTGTGACGAATGCTTGCAGGCGTGGCAGCTCGTATGGCTGACAGTGCAGCAATGTTGTCCATCTGCGACCCAGTTCACTTGGTGCTTGTAAAGACATCTCGGTTCGGTGAGACGTCTCTTGTATCCTCGCATTTTCTCGACTGGCGTCGGGTTCTAGCGGCTGCAGATTCCCGTTGCAGTGTCAGCGTGGAACTCATGGGCATTGGTCAGTACTACAAGTTTGAGTAATTTGAATACTGAATGAATAATTAACGAAGTACAGGCGTCACTTTGTCCAGGCAACGTAGTTCACACTTCTGGCAGTTTATGTAAAATTTTCTAATGTTTTTTATTAATCCAAGAGTTAAATTGGATGAAAATAGCGTTTTGTAACATTTTGTCTATTCCTGTAAAGGTAAAGGTAAATCGTGCCATGTCCCATCTGGAGCGTAGGCGAGGTGCTTATCTCCCTTTTGTGGCTGTTGAGCTTATAGGTGGATAGATCACTGAGTCTGTGATGCATGGCAGTGCGACATCAGCCTTACAGTTAACTTCCCAGCCACAAAGTGTCACCGCCCTTTGAGCTTTATCAAGTTATACTGCTTGGTGAACAGAGGCTCAACTTGTTCAAGGTTATTACCTGGCAGTGCTCCGGGCCCCAAGTCGATTCGGGGACCTTTTGGCCTATTATCGTTACACTACCAAGCCATGTGGAATCCTGTGGGATATCTGAAATTTAGGAGTATGTGAAGTATATATTTCACTATCTGTTGCTGCAGTTAAAATGTTATTGCAGGTTCACTGAACAAGGTGGCTGTCGGTGTCCTGGATGTTCGACTTGAGCTTCGGCCAAAACTGACAAATCCGGCGACAAGCGAGATTCTGTCAACTCAGCACAGCTTGGAGAAAACCAACCGAGCCCAGCGAGAGAGATTGTTTATTACATACGCAAGGCGATGGTGGGACGAGTATCTCCAAATACGTGACACGCACAACGAGCGACTTGTTAAAATATTCGCTCGGGTTTGTGTGCAGCTTTTGTGTTGTCGTCGGTATTTACTTTCACGCTTTCGTTAACATTTATGCTGATTTCTTCATGACACAATTTTATCGGTGTATTTAAGAATGAAACTAGTATTGGATTTTATTCGATTATTGCTATTTGATCGAATGGTTTGACATGCTCTTAATCACCGAAAAATTAGTTATTGTGTAAATGTAGCAATTTTGTCCAATATCTGGCCTAGGTTTTGGTCACATTTGTGGAAGTTTGAATTTGGCTCTGGTCTGAAAACATCTGTATATGACACAAAGTCATGAAATTCAGTGTGGAATATATCTAGTTGCAGACCTTTTCCTTGTCCTGAGATTTGTGAATTTTGTAGCTTGTCCTGTTCTTATAGTTCTGAATACTGCTAAGCAAATTTATCCAGAAAATCCTGAACATTTTGCAAAGTTTAAAAATATTTTTTAGTAGAAATAATGACGGATATGACATTTTGGTAGATTTACTTTAGTGACAGAATCATGGTTAAAAATGCCACTGCTTATGTGGAAATATGCAAGAATATGCAAATCATTGCAGAATTTTCACAGATGTCAATTTTTCAACATATGTCTGTTGTGTTTGCTGGATCATCTAACTGGAAAATGTCATGATAAATATTCTGAATTTTTTCGGGAGTGGGGTTGGTATCCTGGAGAGCTTTTCGTACAGTGGGAGGCGTGCACTGCAGTTGTTTGATCATCAGTTAGTTTATACCGACTGTGTTATTTTCCGGTGTGCATGACAGGATGAGAACTGCGTGAATCATCCGGTGTGTTCATACGCCCGTCCGCTGAGAGCAGGCCGTCTGTTGGAATCACCGTTACAAGCTGCTAGGTTTGTGAGTTTACTGGGTTATGACAAGACGGTCTCAGTTGGAGGCGGTTCACCGGCCGAGCAGTGGACATCACTACATGCATTCCTGTGTCGTGGCTCCGGTGTGAGTAGATAGATTTCGACAAACAGTAATAATAATATAATATAATAATAGTAATATGATAAATGATGTAATTTCGTTGATAATACAATTTTTTTATTATTGACGTTTCGGCAATCGCTGCTGCCTTCTTCGGAGTGACACCTGGTGGACAGTCATTCCGAAGAAGGCAGCAGCGGTTGCCGAAACGTCAATAATAAAAGAAAAAAGGTTGCATTATCGATGAAATCTCATGACTTATCAAGTATGGTGATTAGCTGCAGAAGTTGCAGACGGTGACACTCTATATTGCCATATAAAAACAAAAGTTAACTGTTTTTTAAAATTTCTTATATGATGTAAAGGCATGTTTCATTTTATGACAAATAGCTAGTTGGCAGTTTGTTTTAAAACTGTTCAAGATGTTTGAATAAATCGTGGCATGTCGTTTAGTGAAATTCAAATGTTTACCTGTACCTGTACGACTAATTATGTTGCATCATACGCATGTCAGCAGGAATGAATAGCATGGTGTTAGATGTCAATTTTGGTACTTACTATATTTGTTATGTTTTTACTGTGTATTTATGGAGTATATTTGCAACTAACTTGCAGATGCTGTATATGTTGTTATTATGTGATGTTGATGATATATGGCACTTCTGATTTGTTACGCGCAACAGCAGCTACTGCTGTAGCGCCTCTTAGCCATCGCAGTTCTGTCCGTTTGTCTGTCTGTCTGTCTATCTGTCTGTCCCACGGGTGGATCAGTCAAAAGCGGTGCAAGCTACGATCACCAAATCTTCACCGTCGGCTGCCTGGAAGACTCTAGTTTCAGGAACCGTAAAGCTGTTCCATAAATTCGAAGGGGGTCACCCCAAACAAGGGCGCTAAATGAGAGGGGGTAGGGAAAATCTGTGACATCCAGCCGATATGGCGTTGCCAGAGCGAGATAGTGGCGCCGTCTGGTGAGAACAAGTATAGCACTATAAGCTTAGGGCCTACATATTTAGTTGTAGGGCATCTGGCGCCATCTGGTGAATGATTGTGTTTTACTGGGCCTTCTGTGAAACTAGCCGAAAGCCTTACAGATGAGATCTATGGATGAAGTCTATGCATCACTAGCGTATGACTGTGCACCGCTCTTGTGCATTCCTGTTTGCGTTAGCAGAGCTTTATTTGTTTTTGACATGCTACAGCTATGCTGTAGGCGTCTATTTTATGTGCTGTCATTTGTCTGTCGTCTATCTGTATGTTATAGATGTATTGTGGCTAAACAGTAGGTTGCAGGGGAAAACCTTTTGCACATATAATTAGCCCTATGTCAAGGCTCTCTGCGTACAAAATTTTGGAGATGCAGTTCAAGGAGAACATTTTCAAATTTGGGGTTGAATGGAGGGGAGGAGGAAAAACGTGCATTTTGCAACGGAAAACTGGCCATATCTCGGAAACGTTGAGAGATGCGGCCAAGGTTAATATTAATCATTAATAGGAAGTGGCATACGCCCTTTCAGATGAGATGAAAATCATCGACCTTGGATGAATTTGAAGGTCAGTTCTGCAACATAAACTGTATAGGCTGTAGCACATCTTCCCTAGCGACAGCTGGGCTTTCTTGTTAGACATGTGGCACTGTATAAATGTGTTTTGATGACTGATTAGCATGTGAGCTGGTTCTCTGTAGGACGTTGAAGACCACTCTGTTCTGCTGTGTTCACTTCTGCTCGGCTTTGGTCTTGACGCTTACGTCTGTGTCGGTACAAAGTCACGCGATGCTTCACATACCTGGGTTGTGACCATCGGCACAGACGGACGTACGACGTTCTGGGAAAGCCTCACTGGTGACAGGTAGTGATAACAAATAAATGAAGCAGGGTTGAAAAATGTTTTTAGAAAGATCGAACTTTTGGGTTTTACTAGATTTTGGGTGTTCTAAAAAATTCCAACTGGATAGGTTTTTGGAAATTTTTAGTCATTAGAATGAGCACTCTAGATAGTGTCAACATTAAGTAAATATTCTAAAATTTGCAAACTTATAGGCTTAGAGTTTTAAAAACTTAATTGTAAGATTTTACTTAACACCTTAGTTTAACTTGCGTCTTAGTGGATGCATTGGGCCACATGTTGACGGCATTCTGCTCCATCTGCTGCCAGTTCTTTGGCTTCTTCCCAGGTAGTGTCCATGTCCTTCAGATGGTGATGTCTATCCGGTTTTTTTTCTAGGCCATCCCGGCTTTTTCTTGTAGCCTCTCAATTCCCACTGTATTGCCTGATGGGGTATTTTGGAGTTCTCTGTTTTGTAAGAAAAAAACATTTTATTATGAGTCGAACAAGCAACAAAATTTTGATTAAGTTTCAGATAGGTTTTTTGTGGATTTTGAAGGTAGGGTCCCCCAGCAAAATCCACTAAGTATTATTTGCATATGTGGCCAGTTATTTCAGCCCTGAAATGATGTGGTTCAAATGAGAGCTGTTTTGTATTGCACTGAAACCTGTGCATATTATTATTATAGATGTTATTATCTGTCACCAGTTCTCACAACTCGAAATCGATACTTGTTATTTCATTATTTTAAACTTCATATTTGTTCAAAATAAGCATTTCCAGCAAGTTGCGGTTGCAATTGCCGTTGCATAATTTTTGACTCTTGGTTTTGGAATTTAGGGATTATCGTCTTTCAAAATTACTTGTATATAAAGTGAACCGTTACTGACAATTTACATTGATGCTATAGTTTATTTACATTTATTTTTATTTTCACCATTTCTGGGATTTTAAAAAGCATTTATTAGTAACTGCACAAGTGCAAATGCAGTGCTTTTCATGGATAAGCAACGGTAATATTGCTGAATGCATGAATCGTTCAAATACTTTGCAAGTTGGTCATTATGTGAACATATGTTTTGATATATGTTTGTTTATTTTATAATGTCTATTGGATTTTTATGTACGATTATGCCAGGTATCCGCATGTTGCGGTTGATCCAGATGATTTGCCAATCAGACCCGGACTCAGGCCTCCCTATCCGTATAAGACCATCGGCTGCATCTTCAATCATGAGTATTTCTTTGCAAATGCACAGGTATTCTGGCTTGCCATTACATTTTTAGGTTACATTTTACTTCTTTTATACTTTATAGTGGTCTGTATAAGTTTTGCTTTAAAGTATCCAAAAACTTACACTTTAGGAGTTCCAACTCAGTAGTTTGTGTATGTTATTTTTTTGTTAACATTGTTTAGCTTTGCCATAAATATACTGATTCTCTGGGGCTGTCTGTTTAAGAATGATAAACTTTTGTTCAAGCATATTCATATGCAGTTGGCCACAACCGTTTGAGATTTTTAGATGTCTCAAGATGATTACCTTGATTTAGATGAAGACATGTCAGTTTGTACAATTATCACCAGATGTCATTCAGCTATTGTAACTGATAGTAACTACCGACACTAAATGGACGTTTTCTGGAGATATTTCGCATACGTTTTTGAGACGGACAACATTGAATGATTCTGTTCTTTGTATCATACGAATAGAAAGTTGCTACGTGTAATACATATTGTTTTTTATGTGCAGCGCTGTGCATTTTTACGTGCGAAAGCAGCTACTGCTTTCAGCGCATCTTAGCTATCGCAATTCTGTCTGTCCGTCTGTTCGTCACACAGGTGGATCAGTCAAAAGCGGTGCAAGCTACGATCACCAAATCTTCACCGTCGGCTGCCTGACTGCCTGGAAGACTCTAGTTTTAAGAACCGTAAAGCTATTCCATAAATTTGAAGGGGTCACCCCGAACGAGGGCACTAAATGAGAAGGGGTGGGCAAAATTTGCAGTTTTTGGCCAATAAGTCGCTGTATCTCAGTAACGGTGTGAGATAGGGCCTAGGTTACTATTAATCACTAATAGGAAGTCGTACACTGGCTCTCGATTAGCGCCGAATTCAGTGACCTTGAATGACCTTGAACACCAAAATAGAAGGTTTTATGGATTTTTTTTGGCGATTTCGATCTGCGACACGAGTCTGTATCATTCACAAGGTGGCGCCACGCTATTGTCGTTATGCGATCCATATAGAAAATTTGGTATTTGTATATTTACTTAGCGTGAACACCTCAATTTTCAGCTAAAATACTGAACAGGAACTGCTATAGGCTTTCGCGCATCTCGTGAGCATTAACTCAACTTTCTCGTTCAGTATAGTATTGCAGCTAGCTGGTATGATCTATGCATTTGCATGTGTTTTTGAGACATTTGTGATTAAATTTCATATGTTATAAACTAGATGTTGCTGTGTATATTGTGCTTAATTTCATGTCTGTCTGTCTAAATGATTCCGTTCTTCATATCGTATGAATTGAAAGTTGCTGCGTGTAATACATATTGTCTTTTTCAATGTGCAGTGTTGGTCATTTTCAGTTGAGTGTCAACTCACTGCTGACAGTTTGACATTTATTAACCTAGTGCTCGCAACATATTTAGCATAATTCATGTACAGTGCCCCTGCAACGTCGTTGATGTGACAGTGTCACTATAATTTATTCCTTATTAATAATAATATTAATATGTATAAGTAATTTGTGGTAGGTTTTATGTCTGTCTGTCTGTGTGTGTGTGTGTTGTCAGCCGACGGACCAGGTGCACATGTGCGTGTTTGACGTGACCGATGGCTCGCGCTGGAAAGCCATGTCCGACGACGCAATACGGTCCGTGTGTGACGCGGGTGTCAATCCCGACTGGCCAACCTTTCCGCCTTTGTCTGCGTCACCACTCGACCCGGCTCTTGTCAGCAATGAACTTGAACATGAGCTGCGGTCACTGGTCACCGAGCACCGACGTGTGAGTCAGTCTTTAATTGAATTTATGCACCCTGATTCTTTCTGAGACTTTGGCGCTTTATAAATCATTTACTTACTTACTTACTTACTTACTTACTTTACGTCGTGTTTTCTCAGGGAAGATTAATAGAACTATCATTGCTGTCACATATATGAACACCTATTATGGTCAATTCTTACAAAATTTTAGACTAGGATTGATATTTTGTGTTTCATGTGTTTCTCATACGGTTTTTTTTCCGTAACTAGGCTGAATTTTGTGTTTCATTATGTGTGCACTGCTTGGAAAGGTCATCCCTAAAGTGACCTACATTGTGTCTAGTTTCAGCCTTTGCCTGTGACAATTCTCTTCAGCTGTTGATGATGCGGTGCATCGTGATGTCCAAAAGTTGCAAGATTATGTTATCTTCTGTCTTCTTTTTTTACTGATTCTTACCTTGCTTTACCTTACCTTACCTCCGGGGTGGACAGGCTCTTACACCTGCCCAGCACTGA
>Ga0209671_1005303_pt1 | contig 13006 bp, 4 predicted proteins | sample WorMetHERISLAND2_2_FD_187401 | JGI IMG/M metagenome (GOLD analysis project Ga0209671, IMG submission 187401) | Marine gutless worms symbiont microbial communities from Max Planck institute for Marine Microbiology, Germany - Olavius geniculatus... | ecosystem: Host-associated > Annelida >... | reverse complement strand
ATTTCATATGTTATGCATTACATGCCAAAACGCGTAATGCATGCAAGAAAAAAACATCAAAATAAAAAAGACTAGCAACAAAAAGACATAAAACAACATATATAAAAAGACCCCTCTATTGGAAAATGTTACTCTTCAGTGAACAATTTGGTTGTTTTTAACAACTCAGCAGCATCAGTGCCGTATCAGCAAATGACAAAATGAATCAAGTTGCACATAGAAATGACAAAACGTGTGCAGTCGACATCAACAGCAGGAGAAGAAACAATTAGGCCTAGTTGCTAAAATCAGCAGGCAGCGATATAATACTACTCAGTGCAAAGAGACAAATGACTGATGGCATGAACTAAAACCAGGGGCGCATTTGCAGGGAAACTTGCACCTGCTTTCTTTGAAAGTAAAAACAATGTAATGAAAAACGTCTCATAAGAGGAGCGAGTTTGACAGGCCTGAAGTAAAATTATGTCTGCTACAGGTACCGGTAGACACCCTTTCACATTTCTAAGTTCGTCCCGGCCAGAAACTTTTACCGGTATTGCATTACTGGCGTAGGCACACATGCACACATCATCATTCCACCATGGATCTAATAAACATTCACTGCGTTTTTATTGCGTTTTTATACATAGTTCAATGTCTGGATATTAATAATATTTGGCATATATTTGGCGAGGGTAAAAATGTTAGGTACATTAAATTATATCCATTTGTTGGCGTTTTTGCTAATAACAAACTGATCGACGCTTTAAATATTATCAGTTTAAATAATGCCGCATTCAAGCAAAAGTTCTGCCTAAAATGAACATGTAAGTAGGCTGTTATGCTTAGTTATGCTTATGTTAGTTATGTTATGCCTAGTTTGTTTCCGAGTCTGCACGGTTAGTGGAAGCTACACTGTAAATAATTTTCCAATTTTTGCTTGACAACGACTGTGGACTGGACGACTGCGGTATTAATAGTTCGTGTCAATCGGCTGCCAGATGCGGAATTATAAAGCGCCGTGTGTCGAGTGAGTAACTAATGTAAGCGTTGCGCTGACTGTAATTAATGTGCTTAGCGGCAGGAATTTCCATTGACATCACTCTAGTCGGACATTCTTGATTTAAAGGAAAGCATTGTCACCACGCCACCATCCCATCTTCTCCCGAAAGCCCGGACAGCCTTCTTAGACTATTTGACTGCTTATTAATTGCATGTTTCTCGCTCATCAGTTAAAAATTCTTTCGGTTTAGTTTCGTACTTTTTACGACTTCGTCACCGTGCGTCAAAATGCTATCTGGCTTTTTTTGTTTAGCAATAATAGTTTTGTATTCGTTTACGGTTAAAAGACATCACGAAATGCATCGACATGAGCAAGTCATCCATTGTACTGGAGCAAATCACTCCGGTAGTGGAGCGTCCAAAGAAGAGCGAATCGTCCTGAAACGAAATGACGAAGCGGCAAAAACGATAATCATAAACCGTTAAAATTATTCGATCGTACCGTACAGCATTATGTGAAATGCGAATGCATGTTCGGCACTGTCATTTAGTCACATCAGAACTGTGAGCTTCAGTCCTCGAAGTTTCTCGGCTGCTGGCCCATCAGCGTGAAACAGTTTGCCGTCGGAGCTTAAGAACAGGTCACTCACGTTTAAACAGTTTGTTCGCCAGCTTAGTACTGACATGTTTGTACGCAGTTATTAAGCACAAACGCAGTCATCGTAATTTTCCATTATTAAACTGCGTGTTATGTAAATAATGTTCAATTGTTCATCAGCTGAACTGAGCTAATGCTGACAGATGTGATAATGTATCTGCGCGTGTTTCTGTGAGCCGGCTGCTGATGCTGCGTCGTGCAGTGTGATTAATAATTACTGCCCGCGGTGTATAACATCTGTGGAGCTAGGCGGCGCGACGGAAGTTAAACGACAGCGACACAAAAGTGCGACGAACGTCCAACGCTCGCCCTGGAGCGGATGTTGCAATACTGAGCTAACATTCACTCACTAATCATTGATAAACACCTTACATCATCATCACCATCGTCAGCAGCTGTAACACACTCCGGATAACTTATTACTCCGGACGAAAAACTAGCATTTGTTTTATTTCTGACAGTTAGTTTGTCTGCTCGCTGAGCTGCGTATCCAAAAATGGCAAACAAATCTTGATAAAACTTTAGGAAAAGTAGGCCCTTAGTGGGGCGTGGCACGATCCGGATCGAGAATTTTTACAAATTTCGTATAGCATATCGCATCAAGACAATTTATTCGTCAGGTGATGTTTGTGCTCTCACGCCGCTTCTGGTGTGCCGCTGATTGTTTTATAAAAACTTTGGCTGCGTAGGCCTGTATTATGGGAGACATGCAGTTTCTGCCCACGGTGTGATACAGTTGCCACCAAATAGAAAATGATCGTTATAGAAGTAAACTAGAAATTTGCGGCAGAGCCAACCACCCGACGCCGTAAGTCCGATTGGAGGATAAATTTAAAAAATTAAAATTTCCCTCGTAGCAAAGTCACGTGGCCCGACCTCAAATGCATTTGGTCTGACAGCGCGCGCATTATTAATCTTGGGTGGATCAACATGCGCGTATATAACTTGTTTGTTGATGGACCAAAGTTCACAAAATTTGCTTTATCCAACGCAAAAGGGATCGTAGTTGGTAATACTTTGTTTCGCTTGTCGACATTCTATCGGTTCCGGAAATATTTGTCATTAAAGTCAGCAACTGTTCAAAATCGAGCCAAATTTTGTCTGTTTTTGCCCTCTTAAATTTTTGGGATGCTTGTCCTTCAAAATTTTTACTCGCGTTGTCATACCTGCCTTGCGATACGTCATGTAGCAAAGTTTTGTGAGTTTACTGCTTTTACTGCCAGAGTTTTAGGCGTGCATTCGTGGAATTGTAAGCCAATTTTAACTCACTTTGTAAAAAAAGTATTAGGGGACCCCCGTCCGTGTTTGGGTTTCGCTAGCAAGCCTTTGTCATTCGTCAATTGTGACGGCACAGAACCCCCTAGAGGCCGAAGTCTGGTCTATGAAAAAGTCAATTTTGGTGGGTGAAAATGCACATTCCAAACTTTGTTGTTAGCACACCAAAGTTCACCGGACTTTCTGCGCCGAACGCGGGAAGAATCGCAGCTGATTACGTAATTTTCTAATTTTAAAAATCTTTATCCGTTCCGGAGAAATTCCGTCCGTGCCAACTGAAAGCTGATATGGATAAGTAAACCGCAAAACTATTTGACTGTGAAACGCTGAAAGAAGAATGGTGCGGGCGCATTTGGTTCTTAATTTCTCTGAAAGTGTACTAAGTCAATGTCATCACGTAACGACGGTATGGTCCAAACGATCTCGGCCAGATTTGCATAGTGCCTCACTGACGAAACGCAAATAAACGGAACGTATGGGAATTCGCGCCTATAAAACCGGATGGTTGTGACTATAACGGTCAGTTGTTAGACGCAAGTTAAATACTGCGCATTGTGTCGTGACGTGATGTCCATACGGATGCTGCGGTCGACCTGGTGCTCCTGGTGCTGCAGCTGCAAGCCTATCGGCTCTCACTCGGCGCCGACCGACGGCAACCGGGCGCATCTGCATCCTTTGTGCGTGACGACGACGACGAGGACGGAGCTGTCTGCCGTCTGTGTAAACGACACATTTCCTCGAGTAATAGAGTTAAGTGGGCACTCGTCGTCAGGAGACGATCGCAAATCAACCGTCGTCAACGTCGTCGTTATGTTCCCCGACCGACCGACCGTTAGGGCTGCACGATTAACGTAGAAAAAGTCGATTTTTTTTCGGTATTGTTACTTAGTGCAAGTTAAATGTGAAAGTCGTCAGTATTGCCTTGTGGTAAATTTAAATTCAAATATACGTCTAACGACTCGTCGACTTCTGTCTGATTTCTGACACTGTATAGTCTACAGTAATCGATGATCAACGCATGGCAAATCATATCGGTGAAACGAAAAAGACCGGAACAAGAGTAAACATTAGTAAAGCGACTAGTGTCAACGGTGTAATATTTTTCTCCGATCTCTGGAGTTCATAAAAACAGCCGTATGGTTATAGCTGAGCAGAATTGTTTGTTTTGATTTGTATTAGCAAAGCTACGGATGACGATGATGACAACATGCGTTATTACAGTTGTAGATGTAAATATTGTTTACATACTGGGCATTTGTGATATATAACTGCCGAACACGCTAACGCTCATATGCTTAACTGCATATACACTAAACCAAAGTTGTTAGGTTTTTGTGCAAAGGCGGTTTTCTATTGAACACGTTTCACTTTCGTTGTAGAAGTATGTTTAGGCCCTACATTTACAACCGTATTAAAGCATACTGTCAACATCATCATCATCGTCGTCGTCATCATTGTTATAAACTGCTATTTTTTCATTCAGTTGCACGCATGAAGCGAAAACAAAATGACGGCTTGCATCAAATAACAAGTAATTTGAGCAAAGCTCATGAGACGCGCGACAGTCTTAGCAGTTCCTGTTTGCAGGTTGTCCAGGTCTATTTCCAGCCATGTCGGCGCAATTCACTCTTAAAATGTGCGCCACAGTCGAAAGTTGCTAAAACACCAAAACTTCCTATTTTGGGAGTTCAAAATCATTGGAGGTCATCTATGTTGCCACCGTTAAAAAGCTCGTCACTAGTTTTTGTTATGATAAGCAGTATGTCTGTGTCTATTAGCAACTGTTTTTACGTTAAACGAGCGAGTAAAATAGCCACTTTTTAGAGGGGTAGCCGTCTTTGACTCGCGCCTTCGCAGGCGTCCTTCAACCCAGGGGGTGGCGACTTAGACTGCTAAAATCAGCGTTTAATGCTGAACATTTCATATGCAGATTGTCTTGGTCTATCTTCAGCCATTTCGGTGCAATTTTCTTTTAAAATGTGCGTTGCAAGCCAAAATCGGAAAGAAATTTACCTAAACCCCCTCTTTTTGGGGTTTATGGTCATGCAAGGTCATCGATGTTGATAAATCTAAAAAGCCCGTCACTGACATGCAGCACGTCTGTACTTATCTGCAACCGTTTTTTACACTATACAAGCCAATAGCGGCAAAATAATGTCTTTTAGGAGCCCTCGTTCGAGGAAATCCTTTCACCCAGGGGCATGAAATTTTGTCACGATAAATTAGAGTCCTTGTGGCACCCCACGGTAAAGATTTCGTGATTCTAGGTGTCTCTGTTTTGATACAGTGGCTTTGATACGATGGCTAAGACGCGCGAAGCATTCTGCTGTTGCGCGTTAAAAATCAGTCGATCAATCATTTATTTGCCATAAAACACACTGCCAGTGACATTGCTACGTGGCATTGCACTGGCAGGAACAACTAGGTTATATCGCTTGCGGTAGTCAAAAATTTCTGTGTCAGATCTGGAATGGCGCAGCCCTAATTTCGGTCGATGTGACGTGGTGAATTCGAGGAGCGCATGCAGCACTGTCGCTCGCTGCATCTCGCACTAATCTCATTGTGAAGACGGCTTGGCGTGGCGTGTATGGCGTCTCTAAGTGCAACACGTTGCGCCACGTTGACGTCCGTCGACTGCTTGCAACGTGACCAGCGTCTCGGTCACAGTGCAGACATGGACGCGTGCAGAGACCGACCACTTTGCCTGCCGGCGCCACTGACCGCTTATTCAACTCTGTTCTTTTTGGACGTCCAGAAATAATTCTTCGCGATTTGTTTTTTTGCATTTTACCGCGCGGCTACGTAAATTTTGGCGACGATACGTTACAACGTCAGTATATGCAACACAATACCAGTCACCTCTGCAACCCACAAACTAAGGCAAAGAATGAAATACAAAATAGTAATACGGTGTAGGCTATGTCTACGCTGCATACAGCCTGTCATGGAAGAAAAGAGGTTTCAACAACTAATTAATAGTTTGTAGTTTAAAGCTGTACAGAGTAGACAGTTACTAAAGTTATACGACATGTCTTTGGTTTAATAATTAGAGTTCGTATGCGGCATGCAGCAAGACTGTATTTGGCCTTAACAGTTGCTAAACAAGAGACAAACGAGCTACTGTCTACGTCACCAATGTGTTTTTTCCGATGTAGCCGATGTGCCTTCTTCGAGAAACTAACCAATAAAACAATAAATAGTCATTCTTATTTTCATTATTCTCATAAGACACCCAAACTAAAACATGTAAACGTAGACTAGTTGTTCAGCACTTCTTTCCACTGCAGACAGTTAACTGTTGGTCGTCCATTGTTCTTCGTTTGCAGATTTTAATTACTTAATCTTATGTGTTTGATTTGCCAATTTGACAGATAACTTGCAATTGTAAGCCCTAAAATTGTACAATATTGACGAAAAAGTCTAAAAAAATAAAAAAACAGAATAATTTCGCGGCGTTGATGAGCTTCATAAAATATTCACTTTGAAAATCTGTACAGTTAGCTGCATTAATACAATGTATCACGGTTATTCTACACTGTGTCTCAAAAAACATCCCGAACATTTTCGATTGTAACTTAGAGTAGGGTTACCAGATTTTAATAATTTTTGGTACGGATATTTCTCAGACAACTTGCCATTAAATAAATGTTTAATTTCACACCTCACACAACGTCTGTTTGTGCACTACCGGGGGAAAACAGAACCAACGAAATATTGTTTTTTACCTAATGCGATATTATTGCTTAATCTAAATAACGCACAAACACATATTTTGTTAACTTTTTTGACACTTTGGTTGACATTTATCCAACTGTTTCGTTTTTCAACTGTGTACAACAAAATTGCTTAAATTGTGGGCGAATTGTGCGAACACAGTCATGGAAACGCTTTCGGCATTCATTGACAGCAGTATCGATGATGTTTCGCTTCAGACAAACCCAGACTTCATGAGTTAATTTTCTTAAATTCATAAACATTCCTGAACGTCATCACTGCTTTATGACGATCAAACCTTGTAATCGACTGGCTGTTGGGGCCCAGATTTCTTGATAGATAAAATTTATTAAAGTTTTTTAAAATTTATTTTAACACATGATTTGCTTGCTCTACTTTCCCCAGGTAGTGCAGGAGCAGACGTTGGGTGAAATAAGAACTTAAACAACCATTCAATAGCCAGTGATGTCAGAAATATTTCAGCCCAAAATTACTAAAATCTGATATTGTTTCTTCAAGTTATGATCGATAATGTTGAGGATGTTTTTTCACGTTTTGCGCATTTCAACGCATATTTCGTTTGGTCTGAATTCCCTTGGTAGTGCAGAAGCAAAAATTTGGCGTGGTAGAAAACTGAATACTTATTTGATGGCAAGTTGTGTCAGGGATATTCATACCAAAAATTATTAGAATCTGTTAATTTTTCTTGAAGTTACAATCGAAAATGTCGGAGATGTTTTTTTCTGAGACACAGTGCATATGCAGCAATAGAGATTTAGCGGAAATAACTCAGCCCTTATTAAGCTATATACCGACCTGTATCGAGTATCCACAGTAAAGCGGCGGAGACAAGCAGCTGTCTGGTGAAGTAGTTGCAGTAGTCAAGCGTGACCAATAGACTCATGACGACAGCAGATCTGTCACTATTGAACAGCGACGCTACCAGACGCTCTACTGTTCATGTCGTGTACGTACGATGATTTGGCGGGAGCGTGCTGCGTTCTCAGACTGGTCGAGCGTCGATCGCTGCTATACTAACAGCTTGCAGCGGACTGCAGCAGCCGAGACAACTTTCGCGCGCTCGCACTCAGTCATCGCACTATGCGTCTCGTACTTCTATTTATATTACTGCCCGTGGAATCGAGAACAGTATTGTTTTCAGCATTGCCACTAAGTCTTCTCTCTCGGTTTCTTTGTCAACAAGATAACTCATAAACCGCTGCACTTAGCTCGATGACATTTTACACAAACACGTACCTTGAGTCCTCGACAACTTCTAGAACCCTACCGAATTTCAAGGTCATAGATCAAACGTCAAGGTCACAGAATTTTTGTGCGGTTTTTATCTGCATAATACCCGCGAGTAGTTAGCCTGGAGCGAAGTTTTATTTGTTTATTATTGCAAGTTACATTATAGGTTTTTCATCTTTAAGTCGTTTTTCGCTATGATTTTAGCCACGTGTTTTAAGCTTGCGTGTAAGATTTTTAAAAAACGTTAAAACTCGCAGTCGATTTTGTTTCAGGCAGAAATAGACACTGCCAAAATCGCATACCCAAACTACATAAAAATCTCCGGCGTAACTGGCCAGTGCCACCCAGTCATTTCTTTAGTGTACGTTAAGCATGATCGTATATAACATACTTTTGTTTTGCTTGGTCTGTTTGGTTTTTATTAATTGCCTAATGTATTCCATATTGTTCTTTGATCGCTTTGTTTTTGTTTTCATTTCCGTTTACGTTTGCTTCCCTACTGGCGTTTTCTTGGATCTTTTGTGCCATGCACCTCTTAATTCGTCATCTTGGCAGCACGCGATGTTCTGTCAACAGTGAAGAAGACTGTCCACTATGTCGCCAGAAACCTGAAAGGGTTAGCGAAGACAATAATCATATGCAAGCGACGGCCAACAGGTCGTCTCTTAGCGGGGTCAATTTGATGGCAAAACGTTGTCCAGTCCACTGGTGGGCTTCTTGCTGTTTATTCGTCACATTGTGCTGGCTGGCTACAGCTGCTGAAATGGCTTGGATTATGGATGCAAATGTGTGACGTCTATTGGTATGTATCAGTTGCTGCATCGCTCGCATTGGCGCCGACGACTTTTTTCTTCTTCACCGAACGTTTCGTTCGTCTCCTTTCAACGACCGCTTGACCTGCCACCTACCGAACACTGCATCATCACTTGAATGCCAACGCGAATGCTTTACACAAAGAGTTACACAGAGTTGTTTTAGTAGCCAGTATTTGCTGGTATTTTTTGAGGATGGCTGATGGGGCCAAAGTTGCGACGTAAGTCTTCCAGGCGGTACGAGCTGCAGTCCTTACGCGGCGGTTAACTGCAAAAACCTGAAAACTGTCGCCGCAATTGGCAGAGGTGGGGATATGCAAAATTCTGTGGTTCTCAAAAAACTATAGTTCTCAAGTTACCGTATGCCTGTCGATATGAGTGCTTACGACGACAGATAATTGTCGGCGCCGATCGAGAATGATATTTCCTGACAAGATAACGTCGTCGAAATTATTCTTTCATTTGCAGCCGCACCAGCAAAGTGACTATTATCACGGTGTTACAGCGTCGTTGGCTCTGAGACGAGTGGAGTCGTCGCTTTACGACAGTTTTTCTGTCGAGAGTCACCATATTTGGTGCAAGAATTTTTGTACCCCTCTCCCTCATCGGACGTAAAGAATGAACACTGCAAATACATCTCAAATGATGCACTTTTCACCAGTTTCACGGCGATACAGTTTCACCGGTTTCACGTGTCTTGTATGCTCTGTGTGCGTGCAGTGGGTTTTTCACTTTCTTGCTGATTTGGACAACGAATTGGTGTCTAAAAACAATTAGAGTTATCATGTAGTTCATAAAATGTAAGCGTCTAATTCTCGAAGCTGCGACGTTACTATGAAGTCGGTGATCGCGTAGCATTCGGATCCAGTGGAGGTTCGAAAAGCGAAATTTCTGCGATGAAAAGGAACAAAATCTTTGCGCCGCCCGGGAATCGAACCCGGGTCGCAAGAATGGGAATCTTGCATGATACCATTACACCAGCGGCGCGTCTTATATCGAGGCCTGTAGTTTGCTTGCTCATTCAGCGTCGTACATCGTCGCACTTGGCTGCATCTGCATACGTTGCGCCTTCGCCTATGGGCTTATAGTAGACTCGTTCTCGCCACCTGCTGTTGCTCGCTAATATAAGCAATAGGCCTACTGCGTAAAAGCTGCGGCAAAACAAACATTTGATTTTTCAGAAATGACGGAATGTTTTTGTTACAAATTATTTCTACATATTATCGGATTATTTCTACATAGATAGCATAGGCCTATTAATAAGCATTGTTAATATGTCGTGAAAATATTTTTGTACAGCCGGCAACGCCAGTCGCAGTAAATTCGTCTTACGGTACTGGCCAGCTACCAAGCCAATGACATTTTTAAGATAATTAATTATTCAACGAAAAACTATGTCTATTCCAGGTAAACCGAATAAACATAGCTCATAATAAATCGGTTGATTGCATCCTCAAGAACTGCTGGCTGGCGGTTGTTTCACGCGAAAGAGTTTCTCAATAATTTCCGGCTGGGCGTAAGCCGTAGCTGCGGTGACTGCGAATGCTCCGTCGGGCGCCGGACAACTTGAATATTATTAGCCATCAGAACGCCTTGTCGCTCCTCGGCATTCAGCAAGTCGGACAGGCAGAGTCCCGCCTAACAAACTGTCGATATTTTCGCCGCTTCAGCAACCGTTTCCAGTGTGACGTCATGGGAAATATCTCTGCACCTGCGACGTGACGATGTGAAGTCAATGGTATGGTATAACTACGTAGTGGTATCCAACTAATCTTGTAGCACCTGCTGGTTGCTGCACTTCGAATGCATTAGACCACTCGTTCACGCCATCCTTTTTGTCTGCTGACAGTTCTTGTGCTTCTTCAATTTCGTTTCTCGTTCTGTATTTGCTATTCCTGCAGTCTGATGTCATATCTTTCAGCCTCTCATGTCGTAGAAATTTTTCGCACTTAAAACGTCTTTCATCTTTTACGTCAAAAATCTACTCGTGGACAGTTCTTTGGCCGAAGAAAATCGTGTTGTCTGTACTAACGTGAATATGACCAGCGCATTAAAACTTTTTTTATCACGTCTTAGACCTTAGAGACATTAGTTCCACCCGCATTATGATCATCCGATAGATTCGTAAATAGATACATGTTGTCACCACTGTTCTCTGTTTGCTGCCAGCTTAAACGGTATGCGCTATATTTTAATTACCCGTACTTACTTTACTTACTTATTTACAGTGTGCTGCTGACATCTCACTCCGCGGGTGTTGTCTGTCACCCAGCTCGTCACACAGTCGCCAACTCATCGTCGACTCGTCGCCGTCTCGTCGCCGACTAGTCGTCTCGTCGTCGTAGTTTCAATCAGGTCATTCAGAGTTCGCTCGGCTGCACGTGCAGTTGTCCGCTGCTGATTTACCGACCACGCAGATGTTTAATAAGTCCTCCTGCTGCTGCTGCTGCTGCTGCCACGTCTTGCTTCCAGCATCCTTAGCCTAACTGTCCGTCAATCGTGTGAGACGTGCGGGCATTGATATATCTTGCACAGTGTGTCATATGGGTTAAATCGTTGTCTGAAGAATTTTGTTCGTTTAGCACACTTAAGGCGCGTACAGAGCGACGTAACTAAACTAAACTGACGTGGTCTAATTCTTGACGAACTGACCAATGGACGAGCAGGGCGTACGTGACTATAGTCACGTATCACCAACGCCGTTATTAGACGATGCCGACTGTAATGCATTACTGCTTACTCATTGGTCAGTTCATCAAAAACTGAACCAAGTCAGTTCAGCACAGTTTAGTTACGTCGCTTTGTACACGCCTTTGTGCCACGCCAGACATTGTATTAACGTATACTTTCACACACTATTACGAGTTAGCATGTTAGGCCTACATAAATTATGTACTTACTTGCTAATTTACTTACATTTCCAACGCGGTCGCCTAGCGTCACGGTTGCGGGTACTGAAGCTGGTTCCCATGACATCACTCTACTGGCGGCTCTCGTCTCATTTCACTGAAACTACGACACCGTTCTGCTGTCGTTGTCACGGATGACGCAGTCAGCGACTCTGAAACGGATCGCGGTAATCCGGATTCTGCACAGTGCACAGTCCGGTCCCTCGCAGCTCATGCCGCAATTCCGTGAACGAAGAGCCGCCGTCCGATTTGTTTTCTTAGCGGTTTACGCGGGAGGATCTGCGGTCAATTCGTGGATCCGCTGCACATGATGCAGAGAATTATCATGTCATCGTTGATGAATCCATACTGATGCGAAAAGACTATGTTTTTTGTTTAGGCCTGCCTGTAAGCCAAATTGCTTAAGTCGCAGGTAATGATCTAATGACATTTCAAGGCTAGTAAGAATCAAAACGAAAAACAGGCACTTTTCGCAGTTAGAGTAAATATATTTTTTTAAAATTTATTATTACTTTTTATGCCTCCGCCACCGTTGACGATGCCGAAATTAAGCATTGTTTTGTCGCCTCTTGCGTTTCCGTAAGTGCCCGTATGAATTTATCAGTCCATCCCTGATATTTTCGCCATGTGTATAAAATGTTGACGCTGATGGATTCTCGTTAGTGCGCATGCGCAGATGTTCGGCGCACCTTTGGACTGAGATGAAATGATCAAGCAAAGGTTAACATCACAGCATAATTGAATAGACATATGAAAAAATGTGCAGAGAGATACAGAGACTAAGCCTGCGGATTTTTAATTTTTTTCTGTGATTATGTAAAAATTGAAATATCGAGAGTGCTTGTAATATACGAATAAGAAAAACGACGCCAACAGCTTTGGTGTCCCCAGCCTGGCTTCATTATTGCGAAATAAAACTGGGCGAAACTGGACTTGAACTCTACGAGTGCATTCCAGATTGTTCCATATTAAAGCCGTTTTACGGAACTATAAATCTTGGCGGATGCGAGTCCGCAAACAATTGAGAGTCGGCCTGTGGACGGACGAAGTCTGCAGTGCTGAGAAGACGCGCGCGAGACAACAGAACATCGGACAGACAGAGCAGCCATCAGAACTGATCTATGCGCTTCACGGCGTCGAGACATTCAATAACCTCGCAGCCATCACTACTTGCTCTCTCTCTCTCCCTGTCTCCCTCGTCTCTTGTCGTTGATTCCAACTTGTCACGACCAACCTCATACGCCCGGTCAGCCCTGCCGTTCTGTTCTGTTGCGCTTCGTCATCATCATCATCATCGACAACCGTGGGCTCAATGCCCGTTGGTGTCTGACGCCATTCTTACTATCGCTGCCCACCGCTGCCTATCTAGGGCAGCGTGGCTTAACTCCTGCAGGGTTGTCCCACAC
>Ga0209671_1005302_pt1 | contig 13007 bp, 9 predicted proteins | sample WorMetHERISLAND2_2_FD_187401 | JGI IMG/M metagenome (GOLD analysis project Ga0209671, IMG submission 187401) | Marine gutless worms symbiont microbial communities from Max Planck institute for Marine Microbiology, Germany - Olavius geniculatus... | ecosystem: Host-associated > Annelida >... | reverse complement strand
GAATTCAGAATGACGGTTTGAAAACTTAAGCATAATAAAATATTGCATTATTAGTTGAACAAAAAACTAAATTGGATTAACTTTGGATGTGTTCTTCGGGTGGGTTTTTGGCTGGGTTAACCCAATAAAGTCCTTATCTAACTGGTATATCTCAACCCCGGTAGGTCTAAAACTTGTACGTTTGCTTTCGACCGTTAATTTGTTGCACAAACGCAACTTACAACAGTGTAGCATTTCGCAGAAAGTGCAGAGTGCGGCATAATTAACCCAAATGACCTGTTACTGCGCTGGCTATAAACGAGTTCATGTTTCACCCTGGCACAAGCTGTTTCAAGCGCCGTCTTTGTTTGTGTTATATACCAATTACCATTATCGGCCCTTCTCGGAACTAATTACTTTAATATGAAGAGAGACAGTCAGATGTCAAGTGTGTTTACAGCAGCACAGCTGCGTGGTGACACTTGACATTATGCGCTGCGTTACCGGTACCGGTAGTAAACATGACGACGACGACGACCATCACGACAAAATTAACTCAACATAGCACGATAGACCGCGGGTCAACATCAGTATGCAGCCCGTCAACCACCTAACCATAATGTCCTGCGCTCGCCGCCCGCACACAGAGCGTCATTATATTGATTCACTGACAGCTAGGAGCGATCAGAGTCCTCAAACCTTCGCCGACAATAATGCTGCCACCTGGCGAATACGACAGACTTAAGTCCCGAATCTGGATCCTGAGTCGGATCGCTAGCAGAATCAAATCAATTCTTCCTCGAACCACGCTTAACCGGGCCCTCTAAAGAGGAAACAAGAAACAAGACCTGAAAAAGCAACCTGTTTCCTTATTCTGTGCTGCCATTTCAATGTCACACGAAGCTCTGATATGAATGACACGAATGATCGACCACTGTGTCACACACAGACCTATACATTAAATTAATGGTGTCACACAACGGCATATAAGCTGTTTTTATAAATACAGAACCAAAAAATGACGAAATCTTGTAAGGAAGTCACTCAAGATCAATGCTGGTATCAACGAAGGCAGCGAACGCGGATGTTTCTATTTCTATCTTTCCAAGACTTAAAGAGAGTAGTTTGCAAATCAAAAAAGTCAAATCATTTGACTTAACGCTGAAGTAGCTATGCTGACTGACCATGACGTGAGCTCCAATACGAATGATTCTAAGAAACGAGTGTGCTATAAGACAGAAGTGTTAACTGCAAATATCGGGACACAGAAAACCAATAACGGTGACCAGTTGACTTGTCACTTAGTCGTAGTCAAGGCTGCAGACGTTCTGTTCAGATCTGGCCCAATCCAGATCCACAGACTTTGGATCCGGCCGGATCCTCGGACGCAAAATCCAAGCTGGATCGACACAAACGACTCGCTATCCGACCTCCAACCGGTTTCAGAACCGGTGCAGCACTCGAACAGTCAATCCATTTTCCCAGCTCCAGAGCACACGGAGAACAACAACTGCATTAAGCTAATTAAGGATATATCGCATCATATTAAGAGTATTAGAACCGACCGGCACGACGACGTCCGGCTTGTCGCTGTAGAGGCGTATCAGGCTGACATCGGTGTTGGTCAGACAAAGACGATATGGACCGGGTGGAATGCCTTTATCACGGTTCCCTGACAGACCCTTCGCTTTGACTGTCACCGGCCAGATGTGCTCTGCAAACACCGCATCAAAAACAACATGACGTAGTCCTTACTGCTTGCAACCAAATCGTGGGGCACGTTCAAGGGGTACCGTATGATCCCATATGGCAGACGACGTTCCGTAGCTTGGAGATAGGCTTCCCATGAAAAGCTATATTTTGTAAACCTTTAAACCACATCTGCAACAACAGCCGGCATTCTGCACTTACGTGAGTCAGTAAGTAAAAGCTTTATCTGTATGTACTAGTAAACAGTGCAGTAATGGACGGGTACAGTTGGTCAACAGGACATGGCCGCCAGTAAAATCAATTAACACATCCAGGAATGCACAGGATAGTGCGTGCCTAGATACTGGCCACACAGAGTGCCCTAGGCTGAGGTCCTCCACAACTCCGCCTGACTGCAGCTGTCAACAGGTCAACATATAATGATAACGCGCGCCCGCGTTTCCGCAACACGGGTACAAACAAATTAACGATAATCTATCTACAAATGCGATCATAAATCATGGATGCAATTTTCTATCTGTTCACAAATTTTCGGGATGTCCGCACGCTGCACAACAGTTGCCATAAAACTACTCTACAAAATTTTTTACTGCAGCGCTGATGATGACAAGAGCTATACAGTGAGTGCCACTAACAAACTATTGCCACTTCTTATCTGTAACACTCAGCACGGTGTCAGTGGCTTCTATCCCCCAAATCTGGAGTCAAAATCGAGCGCAAGTTCCCCCACGTGTGGGCTGAACCCCCCCACCTTCAGGCTCCTTGTTAAGTGTTGTTTGTCGTGAAAATAGGGGGAGTTTTGATCTAAACTCCTAACAAAACTTCCCCCCCCTATATTTCACTGGGCACAAGCTGCGCCCACCAGGTACAGGGGCAGAAGCCACTGACACCAGTCATCACTGCAGAAAAAAAAACTCTTTAGGAGTGCAGTGTCGCTCACACATACAAAACGCTGGCTGCAGGGTCCACAAACTAATTCACGATACGACCTCGATATGACCTCGGCACGTTATCTGCAGCCTAAGCAATTAAAACCACGCCGCGTTGCAGGGTCATGTCACACTAACAGCCAGTGTGATGAGAACCACTCAAACGGAATAAAATAACGAACTCTGAAGTGGTTTACAGGTACAAAGTTTGCACAAGAAAATATAGTCTGTACGCAAGTTAAGCTAGCTACGCAGACAAGATGAAACTGTTTGGCCAGTCACGTTACTGGACTCTCACGTTAGGCTATAGCTGCAAAATAGGATGTCAATATTTACTGAAATGCAACCAATGGCTAATATGGAACAACACAATAACGGGCAAATAATTATACAGTGATACAATAACAACAATATAATAACGAACATAAATTTTATAAATTAAGAACTCCAAACGTTCTTAGAAATGCAGTCTCAAGTTTCCAGTTCCTTGCTTTTGTTCTTAGAGGTCTAGTCTTCGGATTTTGATACCGGTATTGTTTTAGTATCATTTTCCGACAGAATCGCAGTGCACTGAAGTCGCAAGGTCAATGAATGCAACATCGGTGTTCACGTGTTACTGCCGTGAGTGTGACACTTGGCATATATCACTGTACTGTTTAACGCCCGACTGACATATTTACACAGCATGTTTACACCAATGTGCTACAACGGCTTCTAGCTGTTCATCCATGCATGACAGGAGAGCTTAGTTCACCGGGTATGAGTACAGGCCAACCAGCACACAGTCAGCATGCACGACACACAGACATAAAAACTGTGCATATAAACAATATAAATCATCACAGAACCAGACAGCTCGCCGCCGTTAACGCTAGCCAGAACTGCTGTGTCATGCATCGTATCTGTACAGTAACGCAGGGCAACGACCCGTTACCTGACGTTCACTTCAACATATTCAGTGAAGGTGAACGTGAGCATAAGCCATACAAATCTTGAAGCAAAAAGCTTCATCAGACAAGTACTTGGGAGGGAAGCTTTTTTCAGCCATTTGAGCGGATTGGAAGACTTCGTACGATTTATGACCTAAATTTTTCTCTCAACTTTCTCCCTAGTTGCCGTCTAATGTGTTTTTCCAGGCACAATATATCGAAAATTGATAGCTGCTAGGGCTTCACCCCGGACCCCAATAAAGAAGCTTACAGTGCTTTCAGCGGTCAGCCCCACAGAAAAAGCCCCTGAAAAAGAGGGAAACAAGATAACAGAAATAGAATGAGAAACAAAACAAAATGCTCAGCTACCGGCGGAGCCTACCTGAATAATTTCGCTTAAGTTTGTATGACAAATTTGGGCCTATTCTTAAAGGTTCGAAAGATAAGACAACCGATATCATTGAAAACTGGTCACTGTTAACCAATGCCTTCTCACATGAGAACCTTTGTGAATATCTGCATCCTTTATCGCCAGAAAACTAGTCTCTGGCGAACATTTTTGTGACTAACAGTATAAGAAAATCTGTTCATTTTCAGACAGTTGTCTCCGAATGAAAGACAGACAAGACATTTGAGCTAATGCTCACGAGACGCATGAAAGCCTACAGCAGTTCCTGTTCGCAAACTGTCTGTCTATCTCCAGCCATTTTGTCGCAGTTCATTCTTGTAGTGTGCACTGCAGCCGAAGATCACAAAAATCCATAAAACCCCTTATTTCAAAAGTTCAGGGTCTTTCAAAGCCATGGATGTTGATACGACTGAAAAGCTCGTCACTAGCGCTTGTTGTGATAGGCAGCACAGCTTGCTCATGCCTATCCACAACCGTTTTGACGAAAGACTGGCCAACAACAGTAAAATTACGACTTATACAGGGGTACCGCTGTTTGATGCCTTCATGCGCAGGTTTCCTTGAACATAGAAAATCAGCACTTGGACGGTCGAAATCTACGTTTAATGCTGAAAGTTTCATATGCAGCTTCTCCATGTCTATCTCAATTGATTTCGGCGCAATTCGCTCTTGAAATGTGTCTTGCAGCCCAAAATCATCAAAAAATCCATAAAACACCTATTTTGGCGTTCAAGGTCATCCAAGGTCATTGAATTCGGCGCCAATCGAGAGCCAGTGGACGACTTCCTATTAGTCACTAATAGTAACCTAGGCCCTATCTTGCTCCGTTACTGAGATACAGCAACTTATTTGCTAAAAATTACAAATTTTTCCTACCCCCTCTCATTTAGCACCCTCGTTCGGGGTGACCCCTTTCGAATTTATGGAAAAGCTTTATGGTTGCTGAAACTAGCGTCTTCCATGCAGCCAACAGTGAAGATTTGGTGATCCTAGCTTGCACCGTTTTTGACTGATCCACCCCTGTGACGGACAGACAGGCGGACGAACAGCGATGGCTAAGATGCGCTAAAGCATAACAAGAAATTTGAGCTAATGCTCACGAGACACGCGAAAGCCTATAGCAGTTCCAATTAGTAGTTTAGCTGAAAGACTGGGGGTGTTCATGCTAAGTTAATATACAAATACCAAATTCTCTACGATAGTTCCATGGTGCCACCTTGTGAATGATATAGACCTGTGTCGCAGCCCTAAATCGCCAAAAAATCCAAAAAAACCCTATTTTTGCATTCAATGTCATTCAAGGTCACTGAATTTGGCGCCAATCGAGAGCCAGTATACGACTTCCTATTAGTGATTAACAGTAAAAATAGGCCCTATCTCGCAGTTACTGAGATACAGTGACTTATTGGCCAAAAATCGCAAATTTTGCCCACCCCCTCTCATTTAGCGCCCTCGTTCGGGGTGACCCCCTTTGAATTTATGGAAAAGCTTTACGGTTCCTGAAACTAGAGTCTTCCAGGCACCCGATGGTGAAGATTTGGTGATCTTAGCTTGCACCGTTTTTGACTGATCCACCCGTGTGACGGACGGACGGACAGACAGAATTGCGATGGCTAAGACGCGCTGAAAGCAGTAGCTGCTTTCGTGCGTAAAAATCGCAGAGTACCAATACCAGCAGAATTTTAACAGCACAGTCACTTTGTTTTCGAGCATTTCGTAAATTGTACAATGTACGTACACTACCGCAAATCACCTGCTCGAAAACCCAAAGCCCTATTATTGTACCTCAAAATGATCCCCAATACCATTTAGCAGGCCGAAGCAAGCTGCTCTGTAAACCCCTCACTTTTGGCTGTCCACATCATCTTAGTGATCAGCTGATCATACACAGGCCCATCGAGAGCCACAGCGTGACCCGAGGAAACATTCTCACGAGATCCCCCAAACATTCTTGTGGGCCCCTCTGGGGAGAAAGTTCTAGAATTTTTCTTTTCAAAATGGTGCATTCTGATGTAATTTATATTTTTGAATGATGGCAGGGCCCCCAAATGTTGTGCGGCCCGGAGTAACTGACCCCCTCAACTCCCGCTCTCGACGAGAATGATCACACACGTAGGTCTACCAGATACTTCATGTTTGGAACCAAAAAGCATCCCTGCAATTTTTGGGGAAAGGAACATTGTAAGGGATCAGGTGCAGTACCAATGGTATCACTGCTGAGTGCCTATAAACTGTATATGACAACCATTTCACTATGTAGCAGTATGGCTACAATCTACAACAAAAATCTGGACAAGTGATTTTTTATGACCACCCAAATGTCCCCTTCTCATTGAGCCATTCATTCAGTCATTCACAGCCTTTATACAATGCTATCTGAAGCCAAACAAACAAAAAATGTAAACAGAATGTATACGTTGTTAACGGAAAGTCTAAGTAGCTTACCAAACAGCGGCCGTGTGAGTGTAATGTCTTCTATGCTTTGGCTGCGAAGATCAAGCATCAACGACAGCCACTCTTGGCAGTCAGCGTCACTGTCAAATGCAACACCAAAACAGTCGTCTTTCGTGTAGAGGATGACGGCATGTCGATGTCTGGCGTCGGACTTGGCATTGATGCTGAAGCAGTTCTTGAGAACAATACAGCGCTTCGGAGACACGCCCGTCTTGAACTTCTTTTCGCTGTCATAGTACTCGAGACGAGCCGGACCAGAGCTGCTTTCTTCACGAAGAACAAACAGCTTCTTCTTGTTTGTCTGAAAACAGAACAGGACGTCTAACTGATTACATGACCAAAAAGCAAGCTTTAAAATAAACAAATTTCAAACACCAGTTATGCAGATATGTTGCAGTGACATGTGGTAGATGAGAGTAAAGCATGGTGTACTAAATATAGCATAGTCTAACGCAGATATCTAAACAGAGTTAGTCAAAATTATAGTATGAGAATTAATATGGCTTTTTACAGAAGCAGAAAGAAAATCATCACATCATTGAGCCAATAAATTTCCACTCTACCATGCTGAGGGTTCAGACCAGTGACAGACAGAATAAGACCCCCCACAGAATTCAAAAGCAACACTGACACTGAGACCAAGAATGCATTTTCTGATCTCAAGATAACCAGCCCGATGGTGAAGGTATTACACGATGAATGATTTGCAATGCATGATCTTCTCTACCTTAATCTTTACAAGCAGCGCCTTTTTGCGTATATCGGTCGCCTCCGTCGCCTCACTGGCCATGGCGATCAGCAGGACGCTTCAACTGGAGCGTTTCCTTGTCGTGTGGCTTAATTACATAGTCTCATGCCGCAAATACACTACCACAGCAACAACATCGACGGCGATTGACAGCAGCTGAGTACACGAATGAGGTTTTACGCTCGATCACGACGTAGCAAGAGCGTGGGCAGCGAGCCAAGTCGGACGCACGGACGGAGACAGGCGCAGGACTTTCCCGGCGGGATCATAGACTGAGCAATATAGGGCGCGCGGACTGTCTAGACGCCACGACCTATGCTGGCGTCATTAGTGCCAGCCGGCCGGCAACTGACGATCCATCCATCCATCTGCCCTACGTTTTACGACGCAACGACTGACAAGCAACTGACCGACAATTACAATTCACTCATTCAGCAGCGCCCACCGGCAGAGCAACACAACAGCACTGAGCACCCGATCGCTGACTGGCTGAGCCAAGCTGAACGGACCCCACTGACTGCGCCAGACGGCCTGTGATCTAGCCCAAATTCGTGACCTGTACTTGACCGCCGCCAGCGAGCACCGGCGAGCGAAGCGGGAGCCGCGAGCCAACAACACGAAGGAAGGCATATCAAATGGACATACGGCGGCCGGCTGCGGGGCGGTGAGTACAACGACCCCTCACTAGCGCCCCCTCAGTCTAGTCACTCACTCGGCTACGGCAACAACAACAACACGGTGCGCTGCACGACGTAAACAACGTCTGCGCATGCTCGACCGGTACGCAACTGGACGCGTTCCGAAACGAGATCAGATTTTTTCCCAAGTCTCTGGATACGACTGAGATTAACCGTAATGGAATCTATTAACACTAGACTAAATCAGATTCTTTTTTTCTTGCGTTTTTTTGTGTTAGTATTATACGTTCTTGCGTTTGCTGCGTAACGTGCTGTGTGCGTTGCTTTGGATGAAAACTTCGTTTACATTTACATACTGCTTGTTTACAACTTTTTTTCGGTCTGAGTGGGTGTGGTGCCATGATATTTGACAAAGATTTTTTTTGTAAATTTCAGTGATTCAGCTGTCGCGGTGGAATCAAATTGCATTATTAGAAACGTAACTCAGATTTAGTAGTTGCGTCTTGGGTTACGGTGCATTGGTTTTACGTATCACGCTTTGTAATTTCCGAATCTGCAGTGAACCGGAACACCAGCACGAACAGAGTCATGGAGGTCTTGCATATACCGGTAAGCATAATGTTAGTCGAAAGCAAGGCGTTTTTATTTTAGTGGTGTGATGTAGAACACGATAATATTTTATTAAACTTGAGCTTTAGAAACGTTCCGGACGTTCCCCCCTGGTTGGTGGCATCCCGGACGTTTCCCCCTCCCGGTTTTTGCAATACCCGGACGTTCCCCTCCCTCTACTGTTACATAAGAATTGATTGAGCGCTAGATATTGGCATAAGGTCAGTGCAAGGGGTAGATCGGCGATCTTGCACTAGTGAGCAGAAAATTTCTAGTGGTAGATCGCCACTTTATCTAATTACATTTATCACATTATTAATGTAAGAATGCAGCCATATTTCTTCACTGCATTACCAGGACTGTGGTTGGGACTGAAATATCAGTCACAGTCTACCGCTAGAATTATCGTTGGCATAATTATCAGTGTCATCATGGTGAACGAATGTAGCAAACATCAAATACTCTTAATAGGCTGGAATAATATGACAAACAAAGGGCAAGTCTCAAAAAGTCTCATTTCTCAACTTCTCAAGAAACAGCAGTGAACAGCGACGTCAAAATGCCACTCAAAGCGCAGTGTTTGCCATCACAGCAAGGAGAGTGTCTGCAATCTATCAAATTTTGCTTTTTTATGTAGTCTACATAAAAATATGTGTGATAGCTGCTTCTACTTTTCTGGTTCAGTCTGTATCGTGTCGAGTTTAATTGTCTCGTAGGCGCGTAGCTACACCCATAATTGATGTTAATTATGTTCGCATACGCGCGCCTACTAAGACTCATTGTGTTTGAAAAATGCTCAACGGCGACGAGACTTAAAAGGCAGAGTTGCTTTTGGTCCTGCAAGAAATTTCTGCTCAGGCTTGGTGCTAACTCTGATAATGTGTTGTTTCTGGCCTAGGGGAAACGTCCTAGGCACTCGAAAAGCAGGGGGGAAACGTCCAGGCTGAGGAAATGTCCAAGGGCGGAAACGTCCACGGTTCACAGGCCCAGGGGGGAAATGTCCGGCTCCGTAGGTGACAACTGTTGTCTGTTGTCTGTGCCTCGTGTCCGTACATGTTTTGGCTCTAGAAGTTTTTCTGTAGCTGCCCCTACTATTTGGAATTCTCTTCCTTTTGACATCCGCAATAGCTGTTCAATAGCTTCCTTCCGTCATAAACTCAAAACATTCTATTTTTCAACGTCTAGCCATGTCTAGTAGCCCGCCTTACATCTTACCTCAGCGCCTCAGATTCAGTGAATTTCTCGCTGACATTGTGCACTTTATAAATTAAATTTACTTACTTACTTACTTACTTACTCTGGACAAGTTGTTCACACATCCCAGCCCATTAGTGCAGTATCTCAGTTTGGGGACCCTGCCGACTAACAATCAACAAAGCCAAAAACGCCAAAAATTTTATTTACCCGGTACGTTACTTTTTGTCAGGGTTGATGTGATTTAAATCAAGTGATTTAAATCATTGATTTAAATCGATTTAAATCATGATTCAAATCAGCAATAAAAATCACGATATAAATCATTTTAAATCATTGAAAGTAAAACTACACATTTTCTCTGTGAATGTGATGGCTGTCTTCAGTTTGCAATCTATTATTCGTATTCAGTGCACTATACCTTGCTTACTCAATTTATTTTGTTGACTACACTAATACTGGATTATTTCTGAGCTGCTGAGTTGGCTTGATCTGCCGCATTTCATCAAAGTTAATGTCGTTGAAGACTGGGCCTTGACTCTTGTTAATCGCATACGTTTTTTGTACCTACTTCTAGCATTTTTTCAATGAATGATTACGAGCATTAGAAATATTACAGATGGCCATCATCATCGTCTACTCTTTGATTTAAAGAGGTTGACAAGTTGCAGCTCCATAAGTATTTGCAAACATTAGAATGCATGCAATAACATGGTGTGTTAAAATTATAGGCTGCTATAGGAAGAAATAGCACATGTAATTCTAAAAAGCTTTAAATCAAAGCCAATTATCGTCATCCACATTCCACAAACTAACAGATAAAGATAACTATAGCTGCTATCACAGATAGCATGAATGGTGTAAGAATGTTATAAAAATCCAAAAAATTGATTTAAGTAAAAAATGGATTTAAGTTGTAAAAATATATGTTTCCGATTTTTATTTGAAATATCATGATTTTTATCAAACCTGCTTTTTATTTTTGTTGTATTTTTTATATACATTGTCTGCAATTTTGTATGAGTAGAGGTGGATTTTGTGCAGGTTACACTGCAGAAGCTTGATAAAGGTGGCAACATATCGAGTGCTCAGCATCGTTCTCACATTGGCACTACGTACTTTGAGGTTGGTACTACGGTCAATGACGTGCTAACATTCATCTCGGAGCGCCAGCGAAGGACCACTGGAGGAACAGGACTGTGGCTGCTGCAGATGTCATCAGGCAAGTACTCTGTACTGCTCAGTCTGCTCTGTTAGTGCATTTAAAGTGTGCACTGATTTTTAAAAGTTATTTATCACTGTTGCAGTATTATATAATGTCTCTCATCTTTTAATTGGTAACCAGACAGTTTGGACTAAACACTTTGAATCTGAATTTTCTCAACTTTTTTCTGTTAAACGTATGGCTCAGTGTTTAACAACATGCGAGACAAGGTAGTAAGCTTTGTCTCACTTTTCTGCAGTTTTTCTGAGAATAGAAAAGTAGCTGAATTATTGTAATTGTTGCATATTTGCCAAAGTTATCTCAACAAGTAATTTGAGCAAAGCTCATGTGATGCGCGATGGCAGCGGTTTTGCCACTTTGGCAATCAGTGTACAGCATGCAATAGAATAATAATGCATCTTGAAAGAGTACTCAAATTTGAGATCTCCGTATGGAAGACATCTTGAATTTAAAAGGTAAAAACTTATACTCTTGAAAGTGCACGTTCTGTGCTAAAAAAACATCATATGCAGGTTGTCCAGGTCTATCTCCAGCCATTCCGGCGCAGTTAATTCTTAAAATGTAGCCGCAGCCCAAAATCACGAAAAATTCACTAAAATCCTTTATTTTGGGGGTTCAAGGTCATTGAAGGTCATCGATGTTGACATTCCTAAGAAACTCGTCATTAGTGCTTGTTATGATAAGCAGGATGTCATTGCCTATCTGCAACTGTTTTTATGCTAGAGACGAGTTAATATTAGTGAAATAACAACTTTTTAGACAGGTACCCCACTACCCCTCTTTGACACTTGAGTGTGCAGGCCTCCTTGAACCTACGGGGTCGAGCTTAGACTGCTGAAATCTGCATTTAATGCTGTAAATTTCATATGCAGGTTCTCTTGGTCTATCACCGGCTTTTTTAGCACACTTTACTCTTGAAATGTGCGCTGCAGTCAAAAATTGCGAAACTTAACTTAGCACTTACTTAGATCCTCCGGTCCTTGACAGAACAATGGGCAGCAAGAGTTCGTCATCTGCTTCTGTTTTTAGCCACAGCCCAGACACTGTTCCAATTGACTCCTCGGTCCACCAGGTCTTCTTTAAATGTAGACTGCCAAGTCTTCGTTGGACGACCTCGTCGTCTGTCATTACCACGAGGGGTCCATGACATGGCGTGATCGGCTGGTCGTCCAGGTGGCATCCTGATGATATGGCCTGCCATCTGAAGTCGTCTCTCTGTTACAATGCCCTGTAATCTTCGCTGCCCAGTCCGACTTAGCACCTCCATGTTAGTCATGTGGTCCTTCCATGTAATGCCCAGAATCTTCCGTAAGTTGTGCTGGTGAAAGACGTCCAGCTGCTGATATGTTCTAGCTGTACTCTGCCAAGTCTCGCTGGCGTATATGGCTGTAGAGACAATGAGGGAGGTGTAGAGGTCCAGTTTAATCTTGAGGCTAAGCGTGCTGGATCGCCACACATTGTCAAGTCATCGGAAGACTGCTGCTGCTTTTGCCAGTCAAGTGTTGATATCTGCTTCAACATCTCCATCGCTAAATATCACACTTCCCAGGTAGGTGAATCTCTCTACATATTCTATGTTCTTTTGTGCAACGGCTATTGGCTGTGGTGATGAGCGCTGGGTGATTCCCATGGCCTTTGTTTTTTCCCGGCTTATATTCAGTCCAACTTGTGCACTTTGTTCCTTGACATACGTTTTCTTCCTACGCCACTGTCGCTTTGTCATCATCGAAGTCCAAATCTGTTAAGCAGTTCCGCTTCTGCCAGACAATGCCATATTCCGACTTGTCCATAGTTCTGCGCATGACGAAGTCGATGACTATGATGAAGAGGAATGGTAAAAGGATGCAGCCTTGTCGAACCCCTGAGACAATCTCAAAGAACTCTGTGTACCTACTTGCAGTCTTGACACAGCAGCTGGAGTTGTCATACAGTGCTTTGAAGATATTAATAAACCGGTCAGGAATGCTGTAGTATGTCAGAATTTTCCACAAGGATGACCTGTGTACACTGTCAAATGCCTTTTTTGAAATCGATGAAGTTAATGTTGAGGTCTTGTTGATGCTCTGGGCTCTGTTCAGTGATGTTGCGCAGGGTGAATATTTGTTCAGTGCATGAACGCCCTTTTCTGAATCCTGCCTGCTCATCCCGTAGGGTGCAATCTACTGCATCTTGCAGTCTGTTTA
>Ga0209671_1005301_pt1 | contig 13007 bp, 8 predicted proteins | sample WorMetHERISLAND2_2_FD_187401 | JGI IMG/M metagenome (GOLD analysis project Ga0209671, IMG submission 187401) | Marine gutless worms symbiont microbial communities from Max Planck institute for Marine Microbiology, Germany - Olavius geniculatus... | ecosystem: Host-associated > Annelida >... | reverse complement strand
GTATCTCTCATTTCATTTTTCTTTTAAACAATTCAGTTCTTTTTAGTTTATGTGCTAGATTAAACTGACAGTGTGTTTGTCAGTTTTTGAGTGCAAATTTTTCATTGTATTGTATTGTATTGTATTTAGGCAGCTCCTTGTCATCCAGGAACCATTTTCCGTGAAACCGTGTGTATTCGTTCGCTCGTTGCATAGTTCTGAGACAACCTGTAACTGGCGGTTGTACAGGTGACGCTGAAGTTGTCAGAGGACGGGAGCGGTATCGGAGCGGCACTGGTTGCAGCAGTCGCATACCAGCCACCCAAGTGCACCGGTCGCAACAAACCGGTGCCCGCCAGTGAAGGCAGCGTCCAGAAGACGCCATTCATACACGTCTAGACACGGGCACTGCCGGTGTGCGGCGTTTGCATGGGGATTACGGATGTTTCACCCATTTTACACTTCGCCACCAAGACGTTTCGCCTCTATAGCCTGGGCGTTTCGCTGTTAAGACGTTTTGTCCCATTGATGTTTTGTCATCTGAAAATTGCGGACGACGGCAAAAACGGACGGACGGCGAAGACGACAGAAATGTTTAGAGAAGACGGACAGATAGATAATATGACGTCCAGGAGCGGGGGGGGGGTGAAAAAGTCTTGTGGGCAAAACCTCCAGGCTAAGCCTAAGGGCAAAACGTCTCGATACCCAAACCAAGCCAACTGCACGCTGTTCTTTATTTGTGTACATGTACTTACAATTAACTTATTCATTAACTTATAACTTAGCCCTACAAATTACAGCGGCACGAAATGACCATTCGAATATGTGCTGATGTGCCGTTAAGAAACCACAGTCTCACTGACTCAAGCCTAAACCCCACTTACTTCGATTTGCTGTGATTCATTTGCGCAACATGCTGTACAACAGACCCACCACAAATTGAAATAGTGGAGTTTGATGTATGCAGTCAGTTGGACTTGTGAATGATCTAGATGGCTGTGCATGCGGCAGCATAAAGTCCAAATTACACTTTGACCTGTTGCATGTGCATTTGTAGAGCATACTGTAAAACAAGCTGTACATAACAAATCGGTCTGCATGCAGCATATCCATGTTTGGCTTGTACTACATATTGAAGTAGTGCAGTTTAGGCTTTAATACGCCTTCTTCATTCACAGAGCCGAAAACTAGTCAATAAAATGACCCAGTAATCAGTATTCAAACTTGTTACCAATATGAATTGAAATTAGACTTTGAAACATTGTTGGAATGGTCTTTTTACCCATCAGACAAGCTGAGACAACAAGGCACTGGGTGCAAGAAATTTAGAGAGCTGAACATTCTTAGATTTCTGCTCATTCTTTATTACCGTATCAGGCCAAAACTCTGCTTACAATTTGACAAAGTTGGCCTAAAAAATTGAGCAATATGGCAACATCAGACACTCTGAATTATGAGATAAACCCCAAGCCTCTGCACTGCCCGTGGGTGCCAAAATCTGAGCCTCAAAATGCCCTTCGTGCAATACCATGTAGCATAGATTGTTTATAATGCGCAAAAATGTAAAACAACATCATAAAATGTTTTCACTGCATACATAATGTCGTATATCTTTACGTCTGTGTGTTTTGCATAAGCCATTCAGGAAAACATACATATGTGAATAATCCCCATAAAATACACATTACTTTGGCTATTTTTTGTTCAGCATTCAGTTTAATTAAACAGCCAAAACTAACTGAAACTCTTAATTAAACAAGGCATGACATATTACCGTTTGTGTAGAACACAGAGGAAATCATGTGGAAACCATCAAATAGCACCGTTACAATGACCTACAGCGAGAATATAACAAATTAACACCACACAAACTGCAAGTCTCGCTAAGTGCAACATCTCGCTGTCATTGTTAAAAAAACCGCCGGAATGCATAAGAACAGCACTGCCATAGATAAAATGTCACATGTGGGTCTTGAGACATTCCAAGACCAAGGTACAAGTCTCAGTAACTCAAATAACAAGCGAATGTGCCTGTGCCAAAATATAAGAACCTTATAAATTATCAATATATTCATACCCACAAACTCCTGTTGTGGCAGTAAAACCCAGCCTTCAGCCAGTGATTTCAAGCGTGAGCATTCCGAACAGTCATAAAATCAAAGGTTGCCATGACCCATCCTGGGCGTAAGCGGGCTGTACGTCTCCCCTTTACGCCACTTGAATCAGTAGCTGAAAAAGTCTGATGCAGGGACAGTGCAATGCCAGATCTACATTTACCATCCCAGCTGCCCCTTGGCCTGTGCCAAATTGTACCACTTGGTGAGACACATGAGCGTAAGCAGCAAGTTGGTACTTGACAGAAAGATTGAGTCAGAAGTTCGATGTGACCCAACTGTTCAGTGGTGTAGCATAGAACTTGTCTAGGGCAGCACACTCCTGAATCCTGAGGCAGAAAGCTGAAATTTAAGAGCAGAAGAAAGGCTGAAAATGGGGAAGATAGGAGAGAACTGAAAGCTTCACCAGCGAGGTTCAGACCAAAGCCTTGACGGCGAATGCATTTTGGATGCATAAAGTACATGGAAAATGCATTTAGTGGCTGCAAGTGTCGTTTAATTAAGGTAACAAATAGGTGTGTGATGAGCGTCATGCACAATATTCAAACAGCTGAACAAAGGGCTATACATCTTTGGGTGCACCCCTGCCTATGCCACTTTACAAAACTTAACGACCACTGGTCTGGTTGCCAGCAGTGAACATCACTGTCTATATGCAATGGCTGTTGCTGTCTTAACTGGGCGACTTCACTTTTTGACCTAGACTTTCACTGAGCCTTTTCGCTGAGCCAAAGCTAAAGCTGAACACTAAAGTCTGTACTTAGACCAAAGTTCAACTAAACGATTAAAAATGGCGGAAAACCGGTAAACCTAACAGGAAATAAATCAACCAGTTACGCCTGGACTTGCTTATTTAATTGCGTCGCGCATGCAAATGACGTAATTACGTAACGTCTTATGTCATTGTGTAGTCACTACGGCGTTTATTTTTGGTACCAGACTGTTTTAATTTACTAAACTAGAAAGCAGTCAGAGCCCGCACACCTCCGCCAAGGCAATGTCGTTCGCTAGGTGGCAGCACCATATTCGGTTTTGCAGCGGTTTCCCTTATGCCGCATTGAAAGCAATGGTAACGAAAATTTCAGTGATCCAGAATCCAGGATTCCTCCCGGATCACCCCCAAAATTGAATCACTGGTAGTTTGTGCCATTCCCGACATATCCTCAAAATTTCAGAAAGATCTGTCCATAACTTTTTGAGTTATCTTGCTAACACACAGACAAACAGACAAACAAACAAAGTCTGACAAAAACATTACCTCCTTGGCGGAGGTAACTATCCATGTTAGTCGCCATGTTTTCGCTCAGCAAAATCACTTCACTTTTTCACTTAAGTAGGTACTTAGACCGAAGTTTAGGCTCAGTGTAAGTCTCAGCAAAAATCTAAGTCCTAAAGTGAAGTCGCCCACTGGCATGGTTGAACCTAGTGGCATGGTGGCAAAGAGGTAATTAAGAGCTGCCCTTCTCCCCGAAAAAAAACATTTTTGGCTGTCGAAAATTGTCAGAAAATTTTCATCCAATAACTGAGAGCTAAAAACCCACAATTTAGAAAAATTTAGGGGCAAAACTGAAATTTTGAGCACCCATAATCTCCTTTGTTGGAAATTTGCAGCTGTCCTCTGGAATTTCGTCAGAAATTTGTCACATCTGTTGGAAAAATGCAACTTCCTGCCCCACCTACTTTTTAACCCATGACGCCACTGCTTTAACCATAACACCACACCAAAAGTCCACAGTGCTGGTCCGGTGGTCGGACAGTTACTAAGTACATCCGCAGTGGAACTGTGCGACGGAGAGCTGACTCAAGTTGTTGGTGCACCCGACACAGCTGGTGTGATACCACGCATCACAGTCATCACACTGCACCTGCCAGCCAGCAACACACAGACACACAGGCACACATGTTAGTGAACAAATGATCACTACTGATAGTCAAGTTCCAATTATTAGCACTTTTAGGCATCGTCAGATTCAGAAATGGGCAAGATCGGCGGATACAGTTGCCCAGCAGCCTGGCCGGAAGAATAATTCAACACGACACCTCTGGAACTTCATGGAACGGATTGGGGCAGTGACCTGCCCTCCCCCTTCCCCAACCGGGAATGAGAGAGAGAAAGCAGCCTCCACAAGAAGAGGACCTCCACAAATTTTCGGACAAAACTAATAACAAAGCCGTGTTTAAAATGCATCCATTCAGCCTTTAAACATGATTACCAGGATGCTGTACTACACTGTGTCTCAAAAAAAAACATCCCCAACATTTTTGACTATAACTTGAAAACCAATTACCAGGTTTTGATAATTTTTAGTACGAATATTCCTGACACAACTTGCCATCAAATGACCGTTTAGTTTCCCACCTCACCCAATGTATGTTTCTGCACTACCTAGGGAAAGCAGATCAAGCGAAATATGTGTTGAAATAAACAGAAAACCTGAAAAAACATCCCCGACATTGTCGATCGTAACTTGAAGAAAGATTAACAGATTTAAATAATTTTTGGTAGAAATATTTCTGACACAACTGGCTATTAAATAAATGTTTTAGTTTCCACCTTACCCAACGTCTGCTTCTGCACTACCTGGGAAAGCAGACCAAACATAATACGTGTTAAAATGAATGAAAAAAAGTCGATAAATTCCACCTATCCTAATCTGTGGGTCCCAACAGCTGGTCTATTACAAGGTTTGACTGTCACGCAGCAGTGTGTCTAACAGATAAATTTTAGGAATGTTTGTGAAGTCAAGAAGTGACTGGTATAGCCTGGATTGGTCTGAAGCAGAACATTATGGATACTGCTGTCAATGAATGGAGAAAGCATCTCCTTGCCTGTGTTTGCATAGTGGGCCACCACTTCAAGCAATTTTACTGCAGGCAGTTGAAAAATGGACAACTGGATGAACTGTCAGCCAGTGTCGGAAATGTGAACAAAATGCGTTTTTACGCATTATGTTAATTAAGCAATAAAAAAGCGATATTTCGCTGGCTGTGTTTTCCCCAGGTACTGCAGAAACAAACGTTAGGTGAGGTGGGAAACTGAATGGTCATTTGATGGCAGGTTGTGTCCGGAATATTCATACCAAAAATTATCGAAATCTGATAATTGGTTTTCAAGTTAGTCAAAAATGTTGGGGATGTTTTTTCTGAGACACAGTGTACTACATCCTCCATTTCTCGGACACTTTCAGTTTTGAGGCCAATGGTGCTTGAATCCCCAATTCTTTGTACTTTTTTCTGCATAAGTGACTAGAATTTTGGGGAATATCTCATTTCTCTAACCCCATTGCATTGCCAACACTGGGTGCTCTGGATGTTTACTTACTTAGTTATATCATTAGCTTACAGACAGATATTGGGTACCGACCCATGAGACTTTGTTAGACTTGGGTTTGAGGCAGTCCAGTGAAGCACAGCGATCACCGTCACAGTGGTACATTGTCTTGTTGGAGGTAGGCACCGAACGGCGTTTTCTCTGTCCATTTTCTCCTGCATCTGTTTCATACACACAGTAGCAAAACTGCAGACAGATCAAGCATTTGCATTACTGCATATTAAAAGTACTTGTCCTTTATCTGGTATTTTATCACATTTTAACCACATTTTACCATCAGTGTGTGTGTGTGTGTGTGTGCTCTGCATTCTGGCAGCACATTTCAAAATATAAACATTGCATAACAATCATTACCAGCAGCCATATTGGATGCATACTTTGATATTCCATATAACAAAATTTTTGATTTCTCTAGCAGCAGTTTAGCTGTGATAAAGTTTTGCTTTTCATTATGTTGGGCCTGATTAGTGCTAGACCAAAGGCAGCAATGTGTCAAAACAAGAAACAATCAAATAATGGGACTATTGAATGCATGATTTAAGTATAGAGATACACACCACACACACCATTTAATGGCCATTTTCCAGGTAAATGTGGGTTAGCTGGTCCACACCAGAGTTCTCCACAGATTTCTATCCTAAGCATCTTCACAGAACAGGCCAAAACTCTAAACAGCATAATCTTTAGTTACTTGCTCACAGCACAGCAAACAGAACTGAGACCCAGTATGCTCATAGACAGTAGGACTGTACAGTAACAGGGCTCCCAGCAGCAAGAAGTGAAATTTCAGGACCCAATGTTTACAAAAGTTGAGGACAATTTCAAGACATTTTTGTCAGTTTTACGAGGCTCAAGACACAGAAAATGCACGTTTTCCTGTCCTCATAAATGTTATTCATTGAAGCAGATCAGTACTGCAGTCCTAAAAATGTTACTAAGGCACTGTTATGAACAAACTAAGGCAAAACTGAAGTAAGTAAGTAAGTAAGCCAAAAGTACTGATAAGAGTCCTGTTAACTAAGTAAAGTACAAAATGAATGCAATGCCATAACGACAGCATAACAAAGGTCCATATCAGGACATTCTGACCAACTGAGTGAAATTTCAAGACAATTGCTGATTTCAGGACAATTTCAGGACAACTGGGAGCCATGCAGTAAGGCAACATAAGTTAGACTGATAACTGCCCATAAAACCCAAACACAACTTACTGGTGGATGACTTCCATTTAACACCAGCCCATAAGCGTCGCGGGTGGGTGGTCAACACCGAACTGGAACCACGACCACGGCCACGACGACGACCTCCAACGACGTCTTGACGAACATTTGCATTCTTGTCGAAGCACATCCCTCTCGACACCTGGCTTGCCTTGTCCCGCGGACTAGACTGTTCATTTCCGACAGAACTTACACGGCAAACAACGTCATTCATGCGTTTCTTTGCAGATGTCTGTACGGTGTTCATGGCGTTGAGTGGCCTGCTGGAATTGTTGACATCATTTACAAATGAGTTCTTGCTAACTAGACGATCATCAGCCATATCAGTTGGTTTGAGCAGCGAGTCTGATCTCCTCTGATTTGCAGGCTTCCATGTAGCCACTTCCAGCTGGGCGGAGGTATTTGCATTCACATCAGTCTGACGATGATGAGTTTCTGCACCACCTGCAATGCATCATCACTCATCAGCATCAGCAGCAGAAACCACTTTCAGCTTCTATTTGAACGATCCATTCTTTATGCCTCTGCTAACTTTGGGTGACAGTGCCAGTGCATTGCATGCTTGGTTAATATGCTCTCTGTTTGTCTACCTGTACATGTACTCAGTGACACCATGACAGTGTGACAGTGACCCCTCCCCCGCGCTAAATTTCAGCCTGTCAAACGAAATTTATTCTTGTTCAAAAATAATTTAAAGATGCAAAAATTGGGGCAGAAAATTTACGGGGAAACTGAAATTTTGAGCACCCATATTTCCTCCGTCGGAAATCTCCCACCGGTCTGTTTGAAAACTGCAGCTTCTTGCCCCTCAATGTTTCAATCCACAACGCTGCTACATGTGCCCATACGTCGTGATTGCATTTCCAATTCCAAGATGTCTAAACTATTCTACGGACTGATGTGTTTTCACCAAATTTCTGTCAGTGATTCACACTGGCACAAAAATGCTCGAAAGGTCAAAGCCACGGTTACAACAATGTGTGCCAAGTTCTGTTTAATGTGGTACCCTAACTACAATGCTAGAAAGAGATGATCAAGATGACTGTTTGCTGGCTGTCATTGTAGATTTACTTTATGGGTTTTCTTAGTGATAAGACTTGAACAATCAAAAATTCAATTTAAAAATTTTTAGTAATTATTACACTAATCATGGGAATAATGAGTAATTCACATCGCCCTAAATACACAATCAGAAAAGTCGTAAAGTTTGATTAACCTTGAACTGCATGCGGAGCACAAAGGCAGACGGTGACCTCAGGTTCATGATCTGGTTCAGGACAACTGAAGTTGTCGGAATCAAACTGAGTAAAGTTGCGAGCAGCATCAATCGACTTCTCAATTATTCGCTGACCATCTGTGGACACACAAACAAACAAAGCAGCTTCAGTGCTGACAAAGTTCTGCTAGTCAGAAAGACCCAACTCTTTGACTCCCACTCAGCAGAAAATACTACAACTATCTAACTTATTCAGCACCAAGTCTTTATTTCAAATGCAGCCTATGAATGCATCAAGATGAGTATATCTCTTAACTATAAAATGAGTATATCTCCTATCTGCACTGTGTCTCAGAAAAAAACAGTCAAAATTGTTTTTGTCATAACTTTGTCAAATTTTTACTAACTTTAATAATTTTTGGTATTTGATGGCTAAAATGACGAAATTATGTAAGGTGCACTCATTTTCTACCTCACCTAATTTATGTCAATACACTACCATGTGAAACATAGATGCTCCAAATTGCTGCATAATGCTGAGTTTTTGTCTCAAGTAAATGCTGCAACAAATTAATTGGGCACAAAATACACTAAAATGTGAATTATTTAACAGAATTATAAGTTTGTATAACAACTCGCTTGCAAATCAGAAATTATGCCAAAGTGTGCTCCGCCTACAAAGATGCAATGGCTTAGATGCAACGTCAATGGTTGATAGCAGAATCAACGTTCAAAGGATCAAATGCATTCACTCATCAATTAGACGTGTTTTAAGCTCATCAGCCAGCTATTTTATTGCCTGCTGTTTTCAGCACAAAAATATTTAATACCTCAAAATTATTAAACCATGTCACACCCTCTGTCGAACTGATGATGCAAAGGTGAGCCATCTGATACAAATAATCGCTGCATAATGTAACAATTTGCAGCATCTGTGTTTCACAAGGTAGGTGCTGACACAATAGTGCACTGACATAAATTAGGTGAGGTGGCAAATGAGTGCACCTTACATAATAATATCAGCTTGGTTTTTTTGCCAAAAATCATCAAAGTTGGTGGAAATTTGACAAAGTTATGCCAAAAACAATTCTGACAGTTTTTTGAGACACAGTGTATATGCTAACACAGTGACTTCTGAGTGGAAAGAATGATTTCTTGCCTCTCCAGCCACAAACTTTGGTAAAGACATGGACATTGACACACAGCAAGAAACTGTAGAAACATTCATAGCAGTTAGCATTAGTATATTTAGTCTGCACTGGAATGTCGAGACACATACCAGACAGTTGACTTGACACCGAGCTGTTACAATCCTCCTCCCTCTCAGCAGACCCGGCTTCCTTGTCAGTGGTCTCAGCAAGCTTCTCAAACTGAAACAAACATTCACAGCAGACTTCACATATTCAGCCTGCACTACAATGCCACATGGTGCAACGGATGGTTAATGTTAAGTTAAGTTAGAAGCAGGTTTGTATACCACCATAAGGCCTGACATAAAAAAACAAATGTGTACGTAACACTGTATTTTGGTCAACTATATCACAGGTTAAAAAGTAAGTGAGCCAGAAAATTGCAAATTTCCGACAGGATTCTGACAACAGACAGATGCAAATTTCAATCTAAGGAGATTATGGGTGATAAACATTGAAAATGTTCATATATTTATCAATGTTTAATCCATCTTATCAGTTTGAAAATGTACAAGTTCAACATTGTGCTAAGCACTATGCAGCAAATTTTGAAGATTGCAAACAAAACTGACCACAAACTGAAACTCAGCTGGTTGTTTCGGTGCCTGTTGTCCAGGTGCAATCTCATGACCACCCAGATGACCAAACGTCACAACATCTCCTGCTGTCAAATACTGCTTTCCTTTCACCTACAGCAACGAAATAACTGCACTTCATGATTTACGGACAATGTCCATTGTCCTCTAATAATGTGTACTTAATAACTCCTCCTGAACCTAGCCACCAGTGTTTGATTTCACTGCTAGCCACCTGTAAAGCAGGACTTGTGAATCACACATTTCCAGTGCTTAATGCTTTAGAACTTGGCATGTGATGGGAATAACATCCAATAAGTGAAAAATCATCTCATAAAATTACAGAAGCTTTATTTTTAACAACCTTCATCAGCACATTTTACTAACAGTAACAGTAACAGTGACAACTGTGTTTACAATGCTGTCATCACGGCAGTGCCACTATGATTATTTTCCCAAGTGAATCGTGTGAATGATTCACGAGGCAAATTCAGCACAAGCCATGAACCTTTAGACCAAACCAATCAACACGATCCACAAACCCACCGAAACTGGCAGCAAAAGTACTACACACACTGCTGCCATGTATTGTTACTCGGCCCAAAAGATGATACTTATTTTACCATCCCACGCCGGGTACAAGGCTGACTCAACATGGCTGCCTAGTTTCATTCCAAGATGATTGACCCATCCAAGTACTAACCAGACCTAGCACAGAGCAATTCTGTCGGTGTGACACAACGTGTTACCGCTACGCCACCTACCAACTGCACTTCGGTGCTCTTAAGTTTGCAAGAAGACAGCCATCTTGCATATCCAGCAATTCAAAAACATTCATATTAGCAAACCAGACATGACTCAGGAAAACAAAAAAAAACAACAATAGCAGCAGGAGCAGTAATTGCATAGATAGATAATCTAATGCAAAGCACATGTATAAGAAAAATTCAACTTGATATATTAGACTTAAACTTTCGTTCTGAATTAAATACTACTTCACATTAAATAACTGGCATTGCTGTTATAATCAGGTTTCAAAACTGTTCAAAAGCCTTCGTATCAGCAAATGTTAAGTCAACAAAACAAACATTATTTCTTCAGACTATAAGCATTCAGTAACTATCACGCCACAGTCATTCAGCAGTTGTCTTTACCCGTCGGTCATTGATGTAAGTGCCGTTGAGGCTAGAATCTGTCAAAGAAAGAAGCGAACAGCTGACACCATTGATGACTTCAGTCTGAAACTCTATGCTTGCATGCCGACGGGAAATTAGACATGGATTTGTCGGAGAAACAATGCAGAACTTGTTCTGAGAATGGCGGCCGATTTCTGTTACACCAGGTGATAACCTACCTCACAACAATGCAAAATAATATCAGCAATACTATACCATAATGCACAATCTACTACAATGATAGTAAAAATATTTAACAAAATAATCAAAAAAACCAAAACAGCACAGACTTCCAGCTCTGCTAAGGTTGTGCAAATTGTTCTCATTTGCAAGAATGCTTCTCAAAATGCATGCCACTCTGTTGTCATCTTGAAAGTGATTACTTGCTTGCAAAAGTACGTTGAATTTTGCCGACTCAGACAGGCCTAATGATGAAAGTACCGGCTCCCAGTACGTTGCCCCTTGTCAACAGAGAAAGCCCCCCTAAGCTGGCATGTCCATTGCCGCATTATCCACCAGGAGCTTGGAAATTATAATCCAGCATCAGGTACCGAAATGGGAAAAACCCAGCTGTTGCAGTTTACGGGTATAGTACGCTATTCCAACAGATGCTAAATTCCAACAGTTACTATTCCGACAGCTTCTGCAAGACATGGTGGCTCTCAAAATAGTGACAAGCGAGCAACTAGCTACCTCGGCCGTAGCTTCATGAATCACCAGTCGACAGACTAGCTCCTCAAACCTGCCAAGTAGGCCATTACGGGTAGCCGTTGGCAAGTTTTGTAGTTACATCCACCACTGTCGAACTTATTACCTATATTGTATGCTAACTTGTGGTGTGCATTATTGTCATATAAATGTTTAAAAACGCTAACCCTAACCCTAATCATAACTGTAAGTGAAAACCATAACTTTAATATTAAGTGCAAAATTATACTCCATTACACATGACATTGTCACCCCCTGGTGAATGTACAGTGTAATGACCTGTCTGTCAACATGAACTTAAGTTGGAATAGTGTCTGTCGGAATCAATATAGCCTAATTCCGACACAGATCTTCAAATTTCAGACTCAATTTCAATTCTGTATTCTCCAAAAAACGGAATTTTAGCTGCAAATATTGCATTTTGGACAAAAAAACACAAATTACACAATGAGGGCAAATGGTCTAAGGTGAGAGGGTGAATCAGCCAGAGAGCGAAAAAGCCAGGAGGCAAAAAAACCAGGAGGTGAATCAGCCAAAAGGCGAAACGGCAAAGGAACGAAAAAGCCAGATACCCCGTAGTTTACAACAAGTAGTGTGGGCAGCTGGTAACAGGAACTTTTGTTCCCATGTACTTTCACTCCCAGAAGCGAAAGTTCCATACATGGAACTTTTGCTCCCTGGTATTTTCATTCCCTGGAACTCTCATTCCCAGGAACTTTCGTTCCCTGGAACTTTCGCTCCCCATTCAGAGTTAACATTATAGACCATTATCTTAAGATGACCACAGATGTGAACATCGTCTTAAGGTTATCCTAAAGGCGCATAGTCTACACAGCGTGACATGAAGTGAACCGAACTGAACTGACATGGTTTAGTTTTTTACGAACTGACCGATGGGCAAACAGTAATGCACGTTAACCATGTTACGTTGACTGCGAGAACGAAAGTTCCATGGAACTGGGAGCAAAAGTTCCACGTCACTTTCACTTCCGGGAACAAAAGTTCTCGGGAGCAAAAGTTCCAGGGAGCGAAAGTTACATCTGTGAAACTTTCATTCCCGGGAGCGAAAGTACGTGGGAAAGAAAGTTCAGAAGCGGTTCTGTACAGCGTCTGGAAAATATTCTTCCAACCAATCATGCGGCAGTAGTACGGCTAATGGCCTGCAGGCTATATATAGCACGGCTATCGGGCTATATGCAACTGTCATGCTGACTACTATATGAGTGGCAATAAATTGGGAACAGTAGATGAAGAAAAGGATTTGGGAGTAATTGTGAGTAAAGATTTAAAATGGGATAAACAGTGTAGTCAGGCAGTTAAAAAAGCTAATAGGATGCTTAGGGTAATAAAAAGAAATTTTACCGATAGGTCTAAGGAAACTATTATGCCTTTGTATAAAAGTCTTGTAAGACCGCATTTAGAGTATTGTGTTCCAATTTGAAGCCCACATTATCAAAAGGATATTGAGTTATTTGAGGGAGTTCAACGTCGTGCAACTA
>Ga0209671_1005300_pt1 | contig 13012 bp, 6 predicted proteins | sample WorMetHERISLAND2_2_FD_187401 | JGI IMG/M metagenome (GOLD analysis project Ga0209671, IMG submission 187401) | Marine gutless worms symbiont microbial communities from Max Planck institute for Marine Microbiology, Germany - Olavius geniculatus... | ecosystem: Host-associated > Annelida >... | reverse complement strand
TGCTGCACAAATGACAACATTGAGCCAGCAAGAGTAAACTGAGGGAAATTATCAGTAACAATTTTACATTTCTCATCTGGGTTAAAAATCATACAAACTGTTTTTTTAAAACTAGTTTTTCCCCAGTTCCGAGCTGAATCAATGGTATCTGTAGAAGAGCAGCGGAAGCCTAGAAGGCCGGTGGCTGCAGAGCGGCGTCTCCAGTCAGTCACTCAGCAAGGCGTTTATTAGGGGATTACTTGCGTCGACTCAAGCCACCTGAGACCTCACACCACGACATAGATGCTGCCGCCTAGCGTATATGGTCGGACTGCTACGTAGAATGTGCTGAAGTCGATGCGGTACGAGCACTACGGCGACCGGCGCATAGACGGCGCCTGACGCCAAATGCAATGCTCAGCGCTCACCAGTCATCGAGAACGCATTTTCACTGAATTAAAGACTGCCTGAAATAATCCTGAATCATAAACTCTATCTATGACATCGATCCAAACTCTAATGTATACGGATATTGATCAATTATATAAAACACGGCCGAAAACTTAGTTCAAAAACAGAACGTTCAAAGACTTTTCAATTAATCCACTCAATCAGCAGTCAGAAGCTTCAATATTTTAGCTGCACGACATACCGAAACCGAGTACGTTATATAAAAATATAGGCCTATGTAAATATATATGAATAAAAAAGCACAGCAAAATACAGTATATGGGTGTCCTTAAACAGATGAAAATACAAAAGCTCAAACGTTAAAATTTCTCCGACGTGATATTCACGACATCGTGGCGCGTGCCTGATTAATGACTTTCAAAACGATCGCTGCAGTCATCATCTATAAGCCAGCCTGATCAGTTTCTGCACGCACGCGTTTGATACGTACTTACGCACCTGGCCTACTGCGACGCACTAGGCGATGTAAGTGGGGGGGCTGCACGATATTGCACCCAACTTTGGGTTGCGGAAGAGGGGCGACCCTTCATGCAATCGATCGATATCTGTCTTCCACGAATCTCTCTCTGTCTCTGAAAGAATTCTCTAGTTACTTCGCCGATCGTCGCGTACGTGCAGAAAGTCACGTTTTCACCAGTCACGATGCACCTACAGTATACTGCGCAGCGCAGTACGCTATATTGCCATCCTAAGTTGATCGTCCGTCCGTCTGTTAGTTCGCGAGCTGCAAGCTATACGCGACTCTTAAATCTAGGCAGCGTGTCTGTGGCTGTGCGTCTGTCGTCTGCCGTCTGTCTGGCCGCCTGTCGATAGCAACTGTGCGTGTCGCTAGAGTTGGCCAGCGGCCGCTTTGCAATGCAACTTGCGAGCACGTCGCCTGCCGGCTATTGTTGCTGTTGTTGTTGTTGTTGTTGACATTGTTTGTCTGTCTGTCCGGCTGTCTACAACGTTGACGTATCGTGCCCACATCGGTTTTGCTACATGGGAAGTAATGACACAAATACGGAAGTGAAAAGTATCGCAGGCTGTTCCGCTGCCTCCAGGTTAGTGCGCATGAGAAGGCTTCAACTCTTCGGCGACATGGCCAGAAGATCATAATGAGGAAGACCGCCATGGGATCGTGGTGGCTGGAATGAGCAACCCGCCTGCAGGATGGAGAAGACCGAGAGGACGTACGTACTCGTGATACGCGGTTGAGAATCGTGTCTCGGGACGTCCAGCACTTCAGCACCGGCGTTCACTCGGCCTGGCGTCTCGCTGCAGATCACCGGCAGTGGTGTCAAGTTGTCGACACCACTATGCTCCAGTAGGAGTTCGCCATAAAGGAAAAGGAGGAAGTAACTGGTAGGAGCCAACCTAGTCATAGAGGAATATCCATCGTGTAATGCATCGCCCGCAGCGTTATTTGGTTACTTATTTAACACGAGCATAAGCAAAATTAGCACGACTGTAAACATGAATAAACGCATCGCGCTGTCTGTTCGCTCCGACAGTAGGGCGTTTTTATGTACAGTCGTTGAACCACAGCATGGTGACATATATACAGTCAAACAAATCGCCTTTGTAGGCTATATAGACCATCTTTGAATACACCTACAGTGAGTTACAAAGATTCATTTGATTACAACTTTACCGACAAACACATGCGAGGGATTCTACCAACATCCTCATAAGCCTATCTATAACCACTCAGTGTCTGCTGCAGCGTCATCTGGCGAACAGTCGTTTCGAAGAAGACAGCAGGAGCTGCCAAAACGTCAGCAACAAACTAATCGATAAAACTGTAATTTGATGCATTTATCAGAATTGGGTTTTCTTTAGACTCTGAAGACGGATCTCTTCATAATTTAGCGAAAATCAGTTCAAATATTAGGTCACAATCTCGTCCACTCTGGACGGACACAGGCAAAAGTAAACTTCGTCGTTTTTTTCTGGGCCACACTGTGGCAAAACACATACGGTGGCAAGTCGAGGCAAGTGGCTATATCGTCGTCGTAGGCCTATAACCGGATTAGCGGCGGATGCAATTGGACGATATATCACACACACTCCAGTCTATAGCCATAGCACGCACTGCACTATAGGTCTACGAGCTCTGTTATGGGTCCTTCAGAGAGGGTCGTTACTTTTTAGCCGACAGTATTTAAGTAACGGTCGAGCTTATGGCATGGTTGTCGTCCGTCCGTCTGTCCGTCTGTCTGTCGTCTGTCACGGATGTATTCTGGCTAAACTGTAAGTCGTAGGGAGACCGACGATGGTACTATCAGATAGTGCGTTGGCGACTTTTTATAGGCTGTCATTAGTAACCATATCTCCATCTGCAGCGTTAGCCGCAATTTTTAGTGGATAAGCTATAAGTGACCTTATCTGGAAACGGTGAGAAATAGGGCGAAGGTTACTATTAATCGCTAATTGAAAGTGGCATATTGGCTTTCAAATGACATGAAAATCGTCGACCTGGGATGACCTTAAAAATCACTGACATCTAGTACAGTCGGCTATCCTAGCTACAGCTGGGCTTCTTGTTCTCCATAAACCGAGGCTGCATAACGCATGCGTCCGTCACCTTCCACGAAGCTTGCGGCTATACACGCTAAAAGCTGCATCCACGCTTGGCGATTTCCAGGAGACCAGAACTATTGTGCTCACGACAAACAAACGGAAAATCAGTGACTGCGCACGCTGGCAGAATGGACATATTCAAGGCTCCCGCGACAAGGTTTTCTCCGGACAGAAACTCTCCCAACAAAAGCCCCCCCACCTCTTTGAAACATTAAGTAAATGTTTTGCTAAAACATCAAAAAATGTTCTAGCCGAGGTTGTTGCACAGAAAACATTTTTGGCTAGACAAGGTGCAAATGTTTTCGCTTAAAAATTTAAAACATCTTGTGTAAACGTTTCAGACGTACACTATTTCGGACGCAAATTTTATTTCTGACGCTCCGTTTCACGTAATCACGGCGTAGAGCGTTAAAAATTGTCATCTTCTTACATTTTTAATTAACGAAAATGTGAGATTAGATCATCGTCAATTATGAGCGCCATTGGTCAACTGCATTCCGGCACCTTTGCCTTCGTTTCTAAACTCAGTGCAGTAGCCTATGGCTCACCGCATTTTCCACGCTGCTCACAGACTTCAAGTATGGAAATGAGACAGCCGATACAATATGTAGACGATGCTACATAATAAGGTTACGACACGAAAACGTCGCTGCAAACTACATGGTGTGTAGCAAAACAGCCATCCAGTTTTATTTTACGATAATATGGTCGGATCTCAATATTATTTTCACTATTACATTTTGCGTTTCTGGGTTTTTGCCAGTTTACTGTTGTTTCGCTTGTATTCATTTTTTGCCTCCGACATTTTGCGCCTTTCTGTCCAGTTTCATGGCAGTTGCATTATACATTGTGTCAAAAAGTCACCGTTTTTATTTGTGTGATATCTTTGTCAGATTTCATGCAATTTTGCTATTTCTTCCAGAAATATAGCTTCAAAATATGAAACAAACACGTACACGGATTATTTACATCTGACAAAAATATCGCAAAAAATGCCGTAATGTCAAAACATGTCTGTGAAACAGTAAATAATTGACTGATCGATCGGCTGACTCCCAAACTCAAACTAACCTCAAATCTGTTATGTTGCCCCACTACCTTGCGAAACGCAAATGTTTAACTGTAGGCCTACGTAACTACGTATATAACCTTAAAGCAAAGTTATATGACTAGAAATGCATTTCAGATTATCGGTAGTAATGACACTGGCATTTCCAAACACCATCTGAAAACTAAACTATTCGTACACAGCACACTAATAGGGTGTTTACACGATCCAGCAAACGTCCAGCAAACGTCCAGTATTAGCACGTCTATTTTGAATACGTTTGCTGGAAGTTTGCTGGACGTTTGCTGGATTGTGTAAACACCCCATGACGGTAGCTACTAACGCTTCTCTACAGGACGTTTATCTAATTCTTAGCTCTCTGTAAACTAAATAGGCCTAACGTTACTATATTTTATTGCCTATTCCATTGTTTTCGTGCAAATGTATCTCGGATACGCTACATTCTCGGTGGCGCATCTATATAGGTTAATTTACGACAGTACAACATGTGTTCAAATGTTCGCTATACTAAGGACGCGGTTGTATAATACGCTTCATCCTTGCACGGGTCCTATAATCAATAGGTCTACGTCGATAACGCGTTGTTGTCAAATGCTGCATCGTTGCATGCGCTAGTTAACGTTCAATACGCACACATGTCGGGACGAAACATCGCGCAAATGATGTCGAGATAAAATAAAATCAGCAGAATCACAACACTTATACCCCGTTTACACGAGAAAGCATGTCATGAGGCAAACATGAAGCAAACGTGTTCAAAATACACGTGCACGACGTGTGCTCATGTTTGCTTCATCGTGTAAACGGGGTATTACTAAAGTAAAAGATCTATACATGTAGAACAAAAACATTTGCCAGGATCATGATAAATTATATACAATAATTTTTGTTATAGGTCCTACTAGTACTTTCGCTGAACGGAGCAGGAACGCAGCTAAGGGGGAGGGAATTCGAAGGGAAGAGAGAGTGATGAGTTCGACTCCCGTCAATTGGAACCATAGATGTAAAAAACGTTCCAAGAAAAATAAAAAAGAAACGTTTAAAAAACGTTGAATAAAAAACGTTGGCCATAATTTGTTCAGCTTCTTGCCTAATGCCCAAGTTGTAAGTGCAGTATACCTGGAATTATAGTTTAGATAGAGAGAACTTCATTTAATTTCAATTTAGCTGTGATGTCATAATACTAAATATACTGGTTAACAAAACTTTTTATTTAGTATATTTGGACTAACTAAGTAAACTACATCACTATGATCTATTAATTTATTTCTGTGGTCCCAAAAGTGCTTCACAAAGCCTTTAATGGGATTTTCAATGCACGTTTTTTTAAAAAATAAAAAACGTTGAGCAAAATAAAAAACGTTAAAAACGTAAAAAACGTTTTTTACATCTATGATTGGAACCAAAAACATTGCATATAAATAGCCAAAAACGTCATAACCAGCTGCGATTCTCGAGCTTGAAATGCATAAAGAGACGTTTGCATAAAGAGACCTTTCAGCTGAATTTAGGCCTAACAGAGGGCCGCTTTGCGGCATTCCGCGAATGGTATCAACTCCCCCTTTAAACAGTCTGGGTAGGGGGCTTTGGAAGTTAATATGCACATATTATAAATAGAAAAACAACAGTAATGGTTGACGGAACCGGTACCCGGTACGCATTTGTAAGCCGCACCGTAAAATCAGCACAAATATCGATAAGAGAAAGAGAGCATTTGCTAAATTGCCACACCGTTATTATCGTTTGTTTCTGCTGAGCCTTGTTTTCATCCAGTCGCAACGCGAGCAACACAGTGAACGCAAGAAACGCAACGTACGCAAAGAACGCAGAGCAAGAATAGACTCCGCCTTATTCCTTGCGTTCTGGCTGTTGCGTCTGTTGCATAGTTTACTTGCATCTTTTGCGTCAGATGCGTCAAAAAGTACCCAATGACCTCGCGTTGCGAGCGTTGAGTTGGAGGGGATCTCGACTTGGGTTTGAAAGTCACATTGTAGGCCTACGCTACGTCGCTTCCAAATTATAAATCACGCGACACTTTCAACATTATTATTATGCGTTCGTCATATATAGACCGATTTACACGTATCTCCCGTTCACCTGTCTGTCCGTCCGTCTGTCACGTACGAAATCCCAACTGAAACATTCTCATGGCACTCGTAAATTATGTGCAAATTTTCAGTTAAACGTCAACGTTAAAACCGCACGAAAATGGCGCACGTCTGACGTACGTATGAAGCAGACGGTGGGCGCGGCTCAGGCGCCGTCTGCAAGCGATTTAAACCTAAACGTTCCGCAGTGACCTAATTTACTGTCAACACTCGGGACGCTCGGCAACTGAACAGACGGCGCATATCTCAACGGCATTCGACGCGGACGATTCTTATCGTGCCATCTGTTCTACCTGCGCCCCGAAAGGCGTGTATTTACAAAGCGACAGAAACAAACTGATCTAAACTAAACCATATAATGAGGTTCAGTTTATTTCCGTGGCTTTGTACGAGTGTGCCTTTAGCCGCAGAGACCTGCGTAAGGCAGCAGAGAGCGAAACTTTGCAATATAGGCCTATACCAGCTGCACTACTACTACTATCTGCACAGACTGAACGACCCTTACCTTGCAATCGTCGCAATGCGAAGCGACGGAGTAGGCGTGTCGGCAGTCGAAGAGGTCCATGACGTCACTGAACCGCTGGAATATCACCTCGGCTTCGTCGTCCCAGGCGGCGAGTTGCAACAGACAACGGCTGCTTACACCACCCCGACGACCGACGCCGCGAGAATAGCTCGTCCTACAGTCCGGATGCACGGCGGAAAATATGCGCCGGTGGTTGCAGAACCGGAAGTAGCCCGACACGAGATCGATATCTGTTTCCGGTTCCGCCTGCAGGACGATCGGATCTCCGACGTGGTCAGGCGGTTTCTCTACAACTTTGAACATCACAGAAGCACCTGAAGTGCCTCCCCGGTCGTCGACGTGCCGGTGTCTGCGCCGCCGCCGACCGGATGTAGTTTCGGAATGCGGACGAAGTAAAAGCGGAGCGAGACCGGAAACCGTCGTCGCATGTCGGCGTCGGTGACGACCGAGACGACGACGGTAATGTCGGTATCGCAGATGTCGAGACGGCCGGGAAACAGTGGCGGAGGGCCGAGAACCGGACTCGTTCAACGACGTCGTCCACCGGATATCCAGTTCCGGCGTCATCACGGCGGAGAGAGCACCGGAACTGCGGTCCCGCCGGTCGGCCTGAGAAGTACCGAACGTTCGCCATGTTTGCGAATGTGACGTCATCATCGTCGATGAACCACCGGAAGTGGAGAGGTTTTGGTCGGTGCTACCGACGACGAAAAGAGGGACGACAATTAGCAGCAGGACAGCGGCGGCGGCGACGGCGGCGGCGATGGTCGAGGTGTGGGCCGGGTGAACAGGTGCCCGGGGCGCGGTCGTCACGAGGGCGGGGAGTGGCGGCCGGCAGCGCATGACATCGCCGCCGACTGACTCGGCGACCTACCTACCTGCCGCCAGCCTCCCTCCCCTTACCGACGGACCACCCACAGCGCAAACAGTTCTAGCGTCCTAGACGTCGATGATGAATTGGGCCACGGACTCAGGTCTCCTACCACTCCGACTGCAGCCGAGTCGCTTCGATCTTTTCAGCGCCTCAGACCTCTAGGTATACGCGCCCTGAAACTTTCTTTCCAGCCCCGGCCATCATCGAAAGTCGACAGAGCAACCGGAAGTAGAATTGGTGAACACAGCGAACACAGGAAGCATATGTATCGGCACGTGGATGATGGTTTAGCAGATCTCTGGTAACGCTGGGCAAAACTGGATGTTGCCGAAACAGAACCGGAAGCAGTTTTATTCTCGTCGTCGACGTAGTAATATCCACGAAAACCGGAAATAGTCGCGCGGGCGTTTCGGCTTGACGGAAGAAGATCCGAACGCCGGAAAGTCGGATGCAAATTTCTGTCAGTTATTTCGAAGTCGGTTAGACTCAGAAGTCAAATTCACACCAGTGTTTAAACAGTCGGTCAACATCTGGGAGCGAACAACCAGCTGCAAGTCTCGCCTTTCTATTCAGAGCCCAATTATGCTCTCCAACATCTTGGACCCAGATGTTGTAATACGAGTATTCGTCGGTTTCTACCACAGTCCAAGACCAAATTAGCTATAGTGCAGAAAGGGAAGAGCTGAAGCAATGACGCATCCAGAAATGGTGAAAAAGGAACGCTCTGTTACACACATTTTAGATAAACATTTTTAGAAGTCGCCCAACCTACTCCCTGCGTCCCTCTCGTCTTCCTATGACTAAATTTATTTTCACTTTCGAACAGGCGGGGCAGACGTAAGTTGCCTCACCCCAAATACACCCCTGACTGAGGTAGGAGACGGGTAATTCCCCGCGGAAACCCCGTCGAACGACTGTTCAAACACCGTTTGTCGTCGACTAGTAATTAGTAGCGCAAACAGAGAGGCCCGCCGGTGGCGGCGCGACGGTTAATGACTGGCTATGGCGCGCCGCGACGCTCGTAACTCTGACGTACGCGTACGGTGTCGGTCCGTAACGGTGTAAAACGATCGTTTGCGTTGATGTCGCCGTTTCTAGTTGACTAGACAGTAGATACCCTAACGTGCCCGTACCATACGCTACTGGGATGTATATCCGTACGATGTTTGCCGGGTACATAACTGTGTCGCAGGCGCGCGTGTAGCAACAGCTGCAGCAGCCGCAGCAGCAGCAATTGCACGCGAGATGTGGCGCCGCTAGTGATGCACGCAGTACTCGCGGTTCGAATTCAAAATTTAGGACTCGATTAACGCGACCGGCGACCGGCGAGCAACCGGGAAACTACGTCGGCTTAGCGTAAGTGAAGTAAATAAGTAAAACGTGAATTTATATAATAGCGCATAACGTTGGCAAAAATATCTCATGACTCAACTCAACTGTCGTGTCCTGTCGCATATGTGAATTGGTCATTAGTCGCATCAGTAAATACTGCTGGAACAAGATCGTTCTAAGAACTGTTGGAGCTGTCGAAATCATACGTCGTATCTCTGAGTTCACCGGGCAGTGAGTTCCAGACCGTCGGACCAGCAACCAACCTCCATATAGGCCTAGATCTACTGTGCATTTATCCGTCTCAGCTCCAACCGTTTAAGCTGAATTGGTACATTTTTTACCCTTGGTGTAAGGAACGTTGGTATACAGAATTTAATTTTCCTATCCTTCATCTTTTTTCGAGCCATAATAGGGACAGACAGGTGGACAACGAACGGGCAATAGGCGCTGTGCGACTATTACGCAATGACGATAAAATTTTATAGTCTGCGTCAAGCAAGGTAAACGCAATAGGCCAAGCACAACAAAATGTACAACGATAAAACGATGTAATAAATATTATTGCACAAATAACACATTAATCGAATAATATTTTTGGACTCATACAAATTGAAAAATCACGGAATAATAGTTTAATGATATGATCAGTAAAAAGCATAAAACAACTGAAACTGTTTAAGTCCAAGTTAGTAATTTTCTGCTTTAAGCTTATGCGGCGCTTCTGATTTACAATAGTTAACATTGTGACAATGGCTGGCCCTATAGCAAATTGTTTTTAGATTTAAATTTAAATTTAGGTGGTTTCTGCGGCGGATTGAAGCATGTTCAGCATGCTCGGCCAAACAGAGGCCGCACAAAAGGGGCGCCAACATGAAGTCCAGATAATGTCAAATAGAAGCGCCACATTGTCTAGCCTCTGCGGACCTCTTTATGGAGTGCTGTGACATTTAATACCCTGTTTACAGTATCGAGTAAACGTCGAGCAGATATCTAGCAAGCATCGAGCAAATATCGAGCTGGCTCGTCCAGTTAACATATAGCCAGCTCGTCGAGCCAGCTCGTCGAGCCAACGTGATCGTGTAAAAGGGGTGTAAAAGTTTCATGGTACGGCACGACATTTCCTGGCCTGGTGTTGGTCTGTACTTTGTACGCCATATATTGCGAAATTTGAAAAACAGGACGTTAGGCCTACTATAGTAGAATGTCAAAAATGTGTTTAAAAAAGTCCCCGCATTTTTGTTTCAACAAAGTCTGGTCAGGTTTAAATCTGGTTCTAGTTTGTTAACTAGCATTCTAACTCGTTACGTTACTAGCCGAGTACTTGAGTCGCGTAATCAATTTGTCGGATAGCACAGCCCTACTTGCGACGAACGCGCCCGGACCCTTCACACCCTTTAGCCTACCCACAGCTGACGAACCTGTCTTGGCGTATACACAACTTGCACCCACATGGCAAATAGTGTTTTTCAGCGACGACCATGTAGCCTATTATGCACTGTAAAACACGAATCGTACATGGGACACTTTTTAGCGCAGGTTTAATTTAAGCACCAAGCTAATAAAGTTGCAGCCTGGGCCCCGATTTTTAGGGGCCCCAATTAACGCAGTGATTGTCAATGAGCATTAACCTTCAATAAATTGATAATCAATAGTCAGTAATTGCTTTTGCTAAAATCGCTTCTCTAAACAATCGCCACATCATTTTCTTCTTGTCTAATCTTAAAACTTTTTCTTTTTCAAAATTTACCTCTCTCCCCCAGTAGACATATGGCATCTCTTCGCACTGAATTCACGAATATCTGGACGTGTCTATATTTTTTTGTTTTAGTTTGGCCTACTTTAAGTTTCAGTTATCATATTTTCTTCTTTATAAATGGAATATTTTCAAAACACAAGAGCGCACACAACACAGAATTAACGACTCGGCGTGTTTGCTTTCATCAAATACTAGAGAACGTTAGAAGAATTAACAAAAAAGTCTACAAGTCGTCGAGGCACTTGCTATTTTGTAGACGGTGCAGAGGGACAAATTGACACAAAAACGCCACTGTGACGCGGTACGCCATTTGTCACGGACTGTCTCTGCGAGAAACGTTTTTTTACATGTCGTATGAACGTGCACGGCAACGGGCTCTAATTGGCCAAGGCACGGATTTTTCTTTGCTTCTTTTGCTTTATTCCTTCATTTATCCCTATATTCACCCTCTCAACTTCTCTTTGCCACCGAGCAGCGTTGCGAATTGAGGGGTTAAGAGACAGTCGAATTTCTGACAGAGGAAATGTGGACGCTCAAGGTCTTAAATTCCCAAGTTGAAAATTACCAGTCCCAAATTTAAGTTAAGCTTCGTTCAGCTTTCCTAGACTATGCCGAAGCATTGCCGAAGCTATGTTTCGGTGCTTCGCTTAAGCCTATATCAATGGCAGAGTTGATTCGGTTCCGTGGTCTTCGGCCGATTATTGCTTCACTCTGTCTTCGTTTCCCTGGCCATCGGACGAAGATCGGATGCGTTTTCGCCGAGTGAGCACTCGAGCAGAATGCCGACTAGAACGCTGGGCGTTTGGCTATTTATACGATTTCTGGGCTCGGCGCATGCACACTGATTGCTGCCACGTTGACAATGTGACGTATTAATTCAGGGATTAAAATGGGTAACCAAATAACGCTATAACTTCGGCATTTTTAACCGATTCGGATGCAGTTTTCGGAGATGAACTCAGGGCGAATTGGCTCTACCTCTCACGTATTGCTTGTGATAGGCCTATATGGCCAGTTTTCGGCTCATTTAACCCAAATTTGAACATATTTCTCTTGTCCTGGATCGATGAAATTTTGCAGTCGCCGAACCACCACACCAGGTATAGGCCTATCATTTGTGTAAAAAGATTTTTTTGGTAACATCTACAGCTGAGCCACAATACATTATACGTGACAGACGACAGCCAGACAAACCGTACGATAAGGCAGACCATTACACAAGGCAGACTCGGTAAATATAATTGCACAAATAACACATTAATGCCAGACCGTTAAGCAAAGTTTTTAGGCTGGCTACTGTGTAGGCTCTTACTCTGACGTACAGGGTGTGACAAAAACGGCACCATTTTGTACACCTTATAATTTCACCAAATAATCATCGATTTTCCAAATTCTTTCACTGTCAGAATCAGGACACAATTTGTAATAAAACTATCACTATAGATCTCATCACACCTCAAGTAGGCTATGTCGCTACAACACCTTGTGAAATGTCAGTGTCTTAAGGGTAACAATTTTTATGAAAACAAGACAACCTCTGCAACAATATATTTTAAAACTAGAAATATGTTCAGTGGAACGAGGTATCTGTCCCATTGCCACGCTATATAGCCTTGCAGTCTGATGTTAATTGTGTTATTTTCTTGCTATTGTATGTGACTAAGTGATTGTTATTACTTACTAACTTATTGAAATACGTGACTTAGTTTAGGTGCATACCAGACTTCAGTGCTCGGCAAAAGTTGACTAAATAGTAGTTGATAGCAGTAATATTTTAATTGTACACAATTAATTAAAGTGAAATAATTTAGTTAAAACAGCATTTAATTATTAATTTTTAGTTGCCAAGTTAGTAGTATAATTTTAAATCCAGTAGTTGATTCGTTTGTACAATTTTTAAGACAGGCCTAGACCTATCATTGGATTGATGTCAGCAGTAAACTACAAAAACTTTTTTCACTGTCATCTATTGAAAAATATAGCAAAGTTTTACCATGTAACTGCATAACTGCCTCCCTCTCTTTACCCAGGCTTGGGACTGGCACAGTTTCTGTCAAAACCAGGAACTGTGGCTGAGTTACAGTTTTTTTGTTTTCATTTTTTTGTACTGTAAAATGTCATTAAACCAACAACAGTGAACTGAGCGTAGCAACTGTTACAAAAGTAAATAGAAATAAATCCATAAATTAAGACAGTAACTTATGTTTCAGTTCGATTAAATTTTTGTTTGTTGCCCATCACTGCCCATCAGTAAGCCCATAAGCATTGACAAAAAGAACGCATTGATATTCTACGCAGGTGCTTGTTTACTCTTAAAAAAGTTTTCGTTGTTGTT
>Ga0209671_1005299_pt1 | contig 13014 bp, 12 predicted proteins | sample WorMetHERISLAND2_2_FD_187401 | JGI IMG/M metagenome (GOLD analysis project Ga0209671, IMG submission 187401) | Marine gutless worms symbiont microbial communities from Max Planck institute for Marine Microbiology, Germany - Olavius geniculatus... | ecosystem: Host-associated > Annelida >... | reverse complement strand
GGTTGCAGATAGGCACAGACATCCTGCTTATCATAACAAGCACTTGTGACAGGCTTTTTGGATTCATGAACATCGATGACCTTGAATGACCTTGAACCCTAAAAATATTGATTTAACGTGATTTTTTTGGCGATTTTTGACTGCAAAGGAGTGAATTACGACGAAATGGATGGAGATAGACTACGATTACCTGCGAACAGGAACTGCTATAGGCTTTCGCGCGTCTCGTGAGCTTTGCTCAAATTACTTGTTCCTATTGCTATAAATAAAACACACATCTCGACGGAGTTCTGTACTGTCTGAAAGCTTTCTGGGTTCCAGCAATAAACGATCAGTTCGGACAATTTTACATCGGCAGAATTGTAGCATATTTTTTCAACAAATTTACATTGCATACGGAGGAGGATTCAGGCCACTTGTCCAGCAAATTTAATTGGATTTTGTCGTTTCGTGAAATTGCATTTTTAAAGTGAGCAAGTGATTGACTGCAATTCTTTGTTGTATTCACCAGATGGCAACACCCTCCTGGGCCGGGGTTTGCGGTGTCTGAGCGCTTCCAGTCGTTGTTATTGTCGTCATTTGTTGTGTACAGGTGAACGGGATGCTAATGTTCCACTATGATCTGGGTGACTCCGAGCAGAGGATTGTTGAAGTCAGGCGTCGGGTGGACGACGGACAGTATCATTACGTCACGTTCATACGTCATGACAACAACGTCACCGTCCAGCTGGACGACTTGCCTGTGCGAACACGCTTACATGGTATAGGCCTTACTTTATCTTTTTACCTTTACCTGCAGGGAGAGAGGCTGCGAACAACCTCTCTTCCCCCAGCACTGAGGTCGCAGCATGGGCTCAGTGCGCTTCCCCGACAGACCTTAAGTTCGTACAGAACTCTTAAGGCGCATACAGAGTGACGTAACTGAACTGAACTTAACTTAATTGAAATGAACTGAACTGACATGGTTTACTTTGTGACGAACTGACGTCACATGCGTCATGGGCATGAGTCAATGACGACAGGGTGTGGCCTGAATGATTTCAAGGCTTCGTGGTGGGACAGTTGAGTTTGAGTCGACTGGATAGTAGGGATGCTCGTACTCATACGTGCGCGTAGTCACGTAGTCGCCGACGCTGTTAGACGGTGCCTATGTTAGCCTAATGCATTAAGTGCTTGCCCATTGATCAGTTCATCAGAAACTAAACCACGTCGGTTGAGTTCAGTTAAGTTACGTCGCTCTGTACGCCCCTTAAGAATGTTGACTAATGAATATTGTAAAGTTCATCTAGTAGGAGGACGTGTGCTCCATAAATACTCATCCGGATTTGCATGGTTGCACTGCATGGGGCAGTGACATGAGCAGAAGTGTTATCCTCCTCTTGACAAAGAGGACAGAGTGAATCTTGCTTGAGACCTGTCATGCTGAGGTGGCAGCTAAGAGTGCTGTGTCCATTGGTAGGCCTGAGTTTGATGAAAATTTTGGTCGCCTAACATGTAGGGAATCTACTAAATCTGTATCTTCTACAGAATCTCAGGCGTTACGGTCTACCTAACGTATAATTGCAAATATTCTTGTATTCTCTGTATATTCTACTTTTCACTCTGCTGAATGTCGGTTTAATATGCTAATATTAATGAATCAAAGATTCATGGAAAATCCGGATTCACCATATTAGCTAATCGATTTGTTCTCAACATTTAGGCATTTTTCGTTAAAATGTCATCAAAATCTTTTCATAATATCTTAGATAGCTTGCGGAGAGACGGACGCAGATCGCTCCGAGCCTACGAAAACACAACAATACATTCGATTGTCGGACGGCATTGATACGTTTCTGGTGACTTTTTCGCTGCTTACATATTAATCCACATATTAGTGTATTATATAGTAACAGCAGTTGCATTTTGTGTACTTATTTTTTTACTTGCTTACTTACGTGCATACAGATAAGGCGGCGACAACGTTCAACAATCTAGCGGCGGTTACAATCGGCGGAAACTTAAACCGAGAGAATAAAATTATCGACCATTTCTGGGGCATCATTGCTGGTACGATTGTGTGTTCGACATTGTCATTATGTTTATCGAGAGACATTTATTTATTTATTTTATTTACTTGGAATTTGGAAGCACCTAGTACATTGCTAAGGCCTATGGCACTTAGGATATCGTCACAGTACAAACAGTGCAAATACCAAATTACTGGTTACATAATGTGGACGATAGACATTTTGCATATGTTTTTCGCTTTATTTTGCTGTCAACCGTGCACATGTGAAACGCGCATAAAACATGCGACTGTGTTCGTGTGTTCTGCGTGCAGGCGTCTATGTGAACGGTTATCGTATAATCGACCAGCGCGCGCTGCACGGAGATTCGAAGGTCGAACTGGCGGGAGACGTCAGAGTCGCCTCACATCGCTTCCGACTGCCCGACCGAGGACCACGGTAAAGCCGAAATTCCATTAACTTAACGCCGACTCTCACCGAAGTCGTGCACGCAGACTATGAAACGCGGATGTCACGGAAAGTTTCGGGCTTTCAAACCCGAGTCCATGACAAGTTCGCGACTAATCCGTTTGTGTCGTTCTGATGGAATTTAGTTCATGACAGGACACGCGGAAATGGAATTTGGGCTTATAGGTACTCCCACACCACCTGATGTACTGGTTGTGCTTTGATACACCGTGCTCCGTAAAGTGTGGCCAGTCGAATTTTTTGACTTGCATCGTGCGGAAAGCAATGATGACCACCATCGGCACCATGACCACTTCCACATCATCTGTTCAGCCAATGTTATTATGTAGCGTCATATAACTGCCTTATCAGCTTTCCTGAAGTCTTTGACCTTGAATGAAAATGAGATTCCTTTAATTTTTTGTGCAAATATGTATTCGTGGTCGGTCGGCGTGTGTGTGTGTCGTTGTAGGCCTGTGCCGGTGACAGATCCGCCAGTCGTGACTCAGCGTCCAATAGGCCCGTCTCCCCCGATGGTCGTGACCAGTATCCCTATAGTTCCGGGCGGTCCGGATGGGGGGAAGCCGGCGCCGGTGGATCCGCCGATTGGAGGGATCGTCGTACCGGATGGTGAGGCGGCGCCGCAGGTAGGGGCGGCGTTGGCGGCCGGAGTGGGGGCTGGCGCTGCGAGCGCCAGCTCTGCCGCTATAGCCGGAGCAATGCTGGGCGTACTCGCCTTGGCGTCCGGGCTCGCGTGGGCACTGTACAAGTTCAAGCCCGGTCTCATCCCAATGGGTGCCGGGGCGGGCGCTGCCAGGGCGGGGGCACCTTCAGCTGCCGCCCCACTGCTCGCAAGTACCCCCGGAAACGGACCGGCCGGTGCCGCTCCCAGCGCACCGGTGGCTGACGGGACGGGGCCGGGTGGCGCAAAGGACGTCGGGACGATGCCTGCAGCCGGGTACAGCTCGTCGGCGACTGGCGCGGGCGGAGGTGCTTACGCGCGGGGCTTCGGAGTGATGGAGAGTTCGCACACGCTTCAGTTAACCGAGTCATCTTTGGCTGGCGGCGCAGCCGGTGCAGGTCTGACATGATCTCTCATATTTCTCAAATTGAAATTCTGTTTTTGTACTGTTGAATGGTTAAATGGTATAGCTCTTCATGCGTAACCCATTTCCGAGCTACGGACCGTCTCACCTCATAGATACATGTGTTGGTGCAGGTGGTGGGGCGGCCAGTCCTACGTCGACGATGAACCGCGGCATCCAAACAGACGTGGCTGACGGTCCGCTAGGTGGCGCTGGTGGATTGGCGGCAGCTGGCGGCGCGTCCAGTTCAACGTTCATGCAATCTACCATGGTGAAGAACGTTTACTCCACTCAACAGGCCGGTGCCCCGACCGCCGCTGATTCTACGCTGGTCGACGGGTCTGTACTGCCGTTTTTTTTTAATATCGCGTCAGCATGCCCTGTCTTAGCTATGGCATATGCTTCTGTCCGTCCGTTCGTCTGTCTGCCATACCCTACTGCCGTATCAAACCAACGCAAGCTGTGATCTCGGAATTTGTGAACCTTTAATTTGCTAGTTGTTGTTGACGTTTCGGCAACTTAACCTGCTGCTGCCTTCGTCAGAACGACTGTCCGCCAGATGTCGCTGTGGCGAACGGGAAATTGTCATAATGATGAATTTGTATAATATATTAATTACCGTCTGAACCTACGAGCTTATTCAAAGACACTTACTGACTTAGGCCTACTTTGTTTGCGTGTGTTTGTAGGTTCATTGGGGGCGGTGCGGCTTATGACGCGTCGGCGTCATCGTCGGCGTTTCAGATGCGCAATATGCAGCTGAACGCCGCTCAGAGCACTGCGGTCACTAACATCATGCTGGCGGCTGAACAGATACGCGTCGACTGCGTCCAGCTGACGACCAACGGACGATACGTCGTCACAGGTTCCATCTACGGACCGCCGCAGATCTGGGACCTCAAGGTTAGGCATATATAACAAAAAAGCGTATAAAAACCATTTTTGTGAATGTTTGTGTTATATTTTGCATTTAATCACGTCCAAGTCGTCTAAACGAATTTTGGACTGTTGGCACAGCTACGTGGAAAGTGCAACGACAGCATTTTGATGTTGAATTTGGGGGAATTGGAAAGTGTACGTTCACAGTAGTTATGTCCTGTAGCACACTTTTAGTTTAATTCAGTTACATGTATATAGAAATTCTGTTACACACATCTTTATTCATCATATTCGGTAGACGAGAAATAAACAAAGAATAAACAAAGAAATAATAAAACTTAACTAGAACTTAACTAAGACTTAACTAAAATGTAATATAATGTTCATAGTCAGAACTCAATTGATGCAGCAAGACAGCAGAGATGACATAAAAAGTTATTACACTGGCTGAACCGTGATAAAAAATTTCTTTTACGTCTAGAAATTGCATCAGCTACAGGTAAGCAATTGAACATATTCATACATTCAGCAATAACGTCATCAGACCTAGTCTGAAATATTTTCCTGAAACAACTCTTAATAACATACTGCAAAGACTTAGTCACAGTTTTGTTAATAGGACAAACTTCAGAGCCATAGTATAACGCCAGCAGACATTTCGCTTTAAACACAACATAACGCAATGGGGAACTGTGTCGAAATTACTGAAAGGAGCAGGCATATTAGTGATTGGGTGTCAACTGTTTATCTCAACTGTTTATTTTGAGTCCATCGTCCTAACCGTAGCACTCACTACCAAGCCACCGAGCTAGTAAATATGTGTGATGTGTTATGATGCAGACTGGTGAGCTGGTGAAGATGATGGTTGGTGAGGACCTGAGTTCGACGGACCTTCACCTGGCTAATGGAGACACACTGCTCGTAGGACAAGTGGCTGAGGTCGAACAGGTCGACAGCTTGGACGCTAGCGCAGCCAACAGGCCATACTACCGCAAACTACAGGTAACGAAATACTGACGAGAAAGTACGGTACCTACCTAACTTCATGTTTGGGGAAGGAGCTCTCTGATGCTTGAAAGCAGAAGTTATACTAGTTATAGACCTTTTGAGAAGAAGACTTATTCTGGAGCATCGTGAGGAAAGTAAACGTAAAGTAGCAGTATTACTTTTTTACTAATATTACTGCTATTAGTAGCTGTTGTTGTTGCCGTAGCAGTTGTAGTAGTAGTAGATTTGGCGTATGTAGATTTGGTAGTAGTTATTAATAGCAGTTAAAAGTCTTAACAGATTTTTGACGAATTTTCTTGAGAATTTGTGCCTGCATCAATCGGTCGTGTCAGTCGTATTTGTTGGAGTGGTCGGAGTGGTAAAAACTAGTATGTGGCCCACTAGTAAGGCGCTAGTTGTAGTACATGTATTTGCATTGAGCATCTAGTGTCAAACTGACTGTACATGGTATTTTGTAACCACATTGTAACCTCCTTAGTCTTAGAATTAGTATTAGTATTAGTAGTAGTAGTTGTTGTTGTTGTTTTAGTTGTTGTAGTTGTAGTAGTGGTTGAAATCTTATTGTTGCATCATCCTTTGCCTGTCGTGTGTTATGGTAGATCTGGGACTTTGAGAGCGGCCGTCCGTTGGAGATGCGTAAAAATGAGGCGTGTACAGCCAGCTGTATGATGAGTGATGGTGAACGCATGGTCCTGGCGCGTACTGAGCGTTATGGTGGCGCGGCCACGGTCATCATCTGGGACGTGCTGGGCAACGAACCAGTGCGTAGACTTGTCTACGAGTCGCCCGTCGGATTTGTGGATCAGATCTCTTACGTCGGAGTTTCACGCGACAACCGCTTCGTCGTCGCTGGATACCAGGTCAGTATAGACACTTCCTCACTGGTTCTTTTCATCATTTCAGTCGGTCATTTTATGTATTGCTTCTTGTTTGCTTCGTTCCTGATGTAGCCAAGATGAGTATACATCTAATCAGTATTCTCCGTAAATTGATGACCTGCGAGGCTGCAAACAAACGCATCTTGGAATATTTCAAATGGTCATATTTCAGCAACCGGTCATCCAATGCACTTTCTGCTTGGTTCTAGTTGGGGGTTTTGGGATTGGCTGATAGTGCGCGAGGAGTACATTAGATTGGTCGCAAAAAGTTTTGTGTTATGAAATCGTACACATTACACAAAGTACACATAAAAGAAGCAAATAAAATTTTGAAATGAAAGATAAAAAAAAACCAGTGAGAAATGAAAAACAAAACAACATGTGAAATCTGTGTGATTCTAGCAATGCGTAGACATAAGATCGATAAGACTGTCTGTCTTAGATTGTGCCAGCAGCTCTCCAGCTTTGCCTGGACCAGTGAAGAAGGTGGACGTTTGCGAAATCCTGCGTACGGTAGCTCTTCGACTGAGATGATGTACGTCGATATACATCGTGTCTCAAAAAACAGTCAAAATTGTTTTTGTCATAACTTTGTGCCAAATTTCCATCAACTTTGATAATTTTTGGCATAAAGATGGCCAAAACGATAAAATTATGCAAGATGCACTAATTTTTTCTTCACCCAATTTATGTCAACGCACTACCATGTGAAACACAGATGCTCTAGATTGTTACATTATACGATAGTTATTTGTATCAGATTGCTCACTTTTGCATAATCAATTTCATAGAGGGTACCACGTGGTTTAATAATTTTGTGGTATAAAATATTTTACAGCAAAAACAGCAAGCAACAAAATAGCTGACTGATGAGCTTAGAATACGTCTAATCAATGAGTGAATGCAATTTGATCAATCAACGTTTGATTCTGCTATCAGCAAACTTGTGGCATTGCATCTAAGCACAAATTCTCATAACTTACCAAGTGAGTGATTATACAAGTTTATAATTCCGCTAAATAATTCACATTCAAGTGTTTTTATGCTGAATTAAATCATTACAACGTTTACTTGAGACAACAAACTCAGCGTTATGCAACAATTTGGAGCATCTATGTTTTACATTGACGAAAATTAGGTGAGATGGAAAATGAGTATATCTTGCATAATTTTATCGTTTTGACCACATCCCTGCCAAAAATATAAAAGTTAGTTGAAATTTTACAAAGTTATGACAAAAACAATTTTGACTGTTTTTTTCTGAGACACGGTGTATGTGTTGCGTGTGTACAGAACTCGTTCGACGGCAATGCGAACTTCATCATATTTGACCTGAGTGAACATGACATGACTGCGCCCAAGGTCATGACCTTGGCTGCGGCAGTAGAGGTCACCGCCATACTGGACAACCAGGAGGCGGTCACTGGAACATTCGCCGGAGAACTCATTGTGTGGAGTCTGCGCCATGGAAAGGTGCGTGGTGCGCCCCTTGTTGTTTACAGTCACAATGAAAACATCTTTAATTTTTCTAGGATTTTTCCTAAGATGTTTCATGAATTTACAGTTCTTCTTAAGATCAGAAATTTTCCTAAGATTTTGTCAAGAAGTTTAGAGAATGTGGCCACAGTTGAGAAAAGTAACTAGCCGGCGGTATGTAGAAGATGGAATTGTAATGTGTGATACTGTGTTGGGGGTAGTGACTAGCTTCTTAACGGCACATCATACATACGACATAATAAGCCATTCAGTACTATAAATGGTTAGAAGCATTTAATTTATGTCTTAGCGCTTACCACCCCCACTATGTTGTTGGAAGGATTTTGTTTTGGACAAAAGCATTTCGGTGGGCCGAGTGTAGTCTACTTGCGTGGGTGTGTGTGTGTTGGTGGTGTAGGCGTTGCGTCAGTTCGTGTCGCCGGCTGCGGGTTCAACACTGAGTAGTCGCGGCGGTGGTTCGACAGGTGGCGCTGCGGCTCATCGTCGCGAGGTGAAGGACCTCGCAGTGTCCAAGGACGTCTCGCTGCTTCTCTCAGCGTCCGCCGACTGCACGCTGGCTGTCTGGAACATCGACACCGACCGACAAATCACCTCCATGACCGGACACCGCGACGAGGTAACAGCTCAGCTGCCGCTAAGAAAACAGGGCGTCAAAATTGAAGATATGCTAATGTTTTGTGATAACTACTTCACTGTGATTGCCTGCCTCCAGGCGTAGTGGTTAGCGACGAGGTATCGCCTCGAAAGTGTTTGTGTGGAATATATTTCGATAAAGTCTACTAAGTCGAAAACTGTCTTTACGTAGACTTTGTTGGCATTGTTGCATTGTTGGAATTTCAAGGTCATAGGTGAAAGTTAAGGTCAAGGGACCGGATTTTTGGATACTATACCATAAGGAGATAGGATCAATGGACCATGCTGCTAATAGCTGCTGCTGGGCAGGGCCTAGCCTAGGCCTCGGCCGATAGCTATTGGCCAACACTGACGTCATTGCTATAAATATTGCAGCATGCCACGGCGGCTACCGCGGACAGATTTAGCCTTGCGCAAGCTTGACAGTCTAGTTTACTTATTTACTTGCTTTGCTGTGCGGCAGGTCTGGTGCTGCGCCCTATCGAATGACAATGAGTTGGCGGTGTCTGGATCACGCGATCATACGATCCGCATGTGGCGGGTGGCGGACGGATCGCCGGTGGCTGCTATAGACGCGGGGGTCGATGTTTTCCGTGTGCTTATCAGTAACAACAAGAAGACAGTCGTAGCGCTGGCCGACAAGTTCGCCGCACGCAAACTCATCATGCTTCAGGTTACTGACTACTTATAAACTCTTGCTTTTATGTCTGATATTTCGTTGTAGGCTATTTCAGGTGATTTTACCAGTTGTTGGTGGCCTGGACTCTGGAGGGTGGAAGTTAACATTGGGTTCTATCAGCGTTGTTACCTTACTCCGGGTTCAGTGAGAATCTCGATCAGTGACTGTCTTTTGTCAGATAATCAGTAACCATCTTATGTGTGTAACCAGCAACCCACGTAAACTCAGCCTGGCCATCCCTCCGTGCTTAGGTGCAATGAGTAGGGCTGTAAACCGGCACACCACGCTTTGCACTAGCCGCTCATGCTCTGGCAGTGTAAACTGGTGTCTGGCTGAGGGTCGAGGAAACGGATATCAGCGCCGCTCTATGGGTCTTATGGCTTGGGAAGGAGTTTGTGTTGTTTGTGCAATTTTACCAAAGTAATGTGTGTTCTGACAGGCATTTCAGTAATACTAGAATATTGTGTTTTATTGCATTGCACTGTGTACAATGCACAGGTTGTACGACGTAAGACGAAGACGAGCACCAGTACGATGGGTAGCCGGACCGCTATGACGACCACTGTCATCTAGGCTCCAGCAGCTGACCAGTAGCCTCCCATCACTCATCACACCTTTAGACAAGTTCCCATCCACCTACGTCCGCGCTATAGGTTTATTATGCATATTGGCAGCAAACGAGAAAAGTGTACTGAAAGGGCACAAGCGTAAATCCCGAGTTTTTTCTGTGCTTGTTATTTAAATACACCGTGCGTAATTCGTCATATGATGAAACGATATACAAAAAAAATTTGCACTGGTTTTGAACATTGATCGGAAACATCTATAAAATACTAGAGATTAGTCAATGAGATTATCGGTTAACATTTATACTGTAAGGTTTTTTGCGCAGGAAGGGCCTATAGGCTACTAGAATTAACCCCATCGATTACGTCTGGCGGCACACCCGTTAGTTTTTAGCAATACGCTTCAGTCTGTCAGACACAAAGCGTTAGTTTTGTTGTATAAGCGCTACGTACACTGTTTAGAATTATCGTTCGTGTATATTAGCAATACTACTTGTAAGTGTCGCATTGTGCTTCTTAACCAGGCTGGTGTTTTGTCGCTTTTTTGCTTTTTGTAAAGCAAAATGTCAGGAATTTAGTAGCACTAAGACAACGCTGAATTTTGTAGATTGTGCTTAACTTAAGTTAATGAAGTTAAAGAAATGATTTTAAGCAACCGACTTACTTTTTGAATGTATATACTATTCGTATATTTATATGTTGTTATTACCAAGAAAGATACCGTATACAGTGCACTCAGGCTCAAAAATACGAGTTTATTTTCTCTTATACTTCCGTGAATGACGTAATGTTTTGTCTCGTTTTTCTGTTTTTATTTGTCGGCAGAATAACTGAAAATACTGTGAGTTGATTTTCTTGGATTTTTAAAGGGGCAATTACCTGTAACAAGGAGGATCAGTCGACAATCAGATTTTGGAGGTGATTCAGAATTTTCTTTGTACCAGTCCTTTGCGGAGGTATAAACTCTGTCTGCCGCGTCGTGCCAGGGGGAGCAGGGTGGGGGGCAATTGCCCACCCTTGTATTTTGGCTGTCTGAAAATTATCGGAAAATCTTCTTGTCGAAAATTTTCGTCCAAAATGCAAAATTCGGGGCTTAACTCTCGCTGATTTTGTGGAATTTTGGGGCAAAATAGAATTTTTGAGCACGAACAATTTTTCCTGACGGAAATTTGCAGTGTGTCGTCGGAACAGCACAACTTTCTAATCCGCCTATTTTTAATGCAAGACGCCGCTGAACTCTGCGAAAGCCGTTTAGTGTGCAACTGCTTCATCCAGTAGATCGATCACACATATAGACTATTGTTCAGTTATATCGTTGCACACAATTATTAGCACTCAATATTATCTCGCGAATTGGTGTTGAAACGAGCCGAGCACCGACTTACATACTGATAACGTTACTTGATCAGATCGTGATGCAGTGTCCTATACCGCAGTGCCTTCAGACAACGTCGTATAATCGTTACTCTTATCTTTCACACTGTTGTGTTGTACGTGTGTTGTATTGTTTGTTAGCGCTGTTGTTAGACATGTCGAGATTGTTTCGTAACGTGTAAACTGAGCTTGAGGCGAGTTTCACCGATCGTTTTGTAGTGTAGGCATGTCTTAAGTCTTAGTGCTAAGTCTTAAGTCATTTGTTTAGTGTATAAAATAGAAAACGCAGTGGCAGTGCCAGGGGTTCCTTGTTTCCCCATTTTTTTGGGCCTGGCCTCCGTTTTAGCTCCCATCTAAGTTTCACAAACAGCAAAGCCTACAAAAGAAACTATACGTGGGTCTAATTGAAAGTGGAAAATGGAACTTCTCGATTTATTCACTTCAGTCCAGTTAAAAATCAAATTTTTAAGTTCAGAACCCGCAAACTACTTGCTTGCTTAGCTTTGCAAGTAGAACGCAAGGAAATTGGCAAATCCCGACGAATAATTTGGCTCCTATTGAATTTCTCATTCCGAAAGACTCTGGTGCTGCCGCTGAGTGATAATACGTTATGCCTTGCGACTGACTGTGCGCTTGCTCTACACCGACAACGTGGTGCATTTCTGACGTAATTGCGATATTATCTCTCGTAGATCCACTAGTTGCATCGTGTGCTTTTTTAACGTATGAATATTTGCTATTTTTGTCGTTATATTATGTGCACTAGACTCAGATTCTTGCCTTGCCAGCACTTAAAACCGTCGCAAGCCGTCGATGTCAACATAATCAAAGGATTTGTGTTATCTACTTATTGTTCGTTTGTTTTCGAATATTGATTGATTGAGTTAATTAATTTAGAGCCGGACCGTAGAATATGAAGCCCAGTTACCGTAGAGAGACCGCGCATCAAGCGATATTGTACGCGTATTCTGGAAATGTTCGTTGAAGGTCATTCAAGGTCATCGATGTCGACGCACACAAGCTCACGTAACGATACCCTCACACGTGCTCAACACGTACGGCTGTCGGGCTTTTCCAGTCGCTGGTCCGACGGTCTGGAACTCACTGCCGGATGAACTCAGAGATCCAGCGCGTGACATTGATAGTTTCAAACAGTTCTTTAAAACAATCCTGTTCAGTATTAGTGTGACAAGCGCTTTAGAAGTTAATTTAATAATATGCGCTATATAAATTTACATTTTACTTACTTACTTTACTTACTTACCCTGTTCGCAGAAAAAAAACGTAAACAGAATCTTCTGGATGTAACAGGTCAACGACCGGACGAAAAGCAATTCGAGTACTAGGCCTACACTGCGAAAATGATGCTCAATATAGGCCCCCTGTGGTGGAAATCATTGCTCCTGTCGATTGCAGGCCAGTTACATTCGTGTGTAATTATAGAAATCCACAATACTCATACTATTTACAACGTCTATGAGAATACGCTACCAAGAGTGGCACAGTTGTTGCACCTTGTATTTCACCGCTTGTCCATTGGTCACGCATGTCAGCTCTTCATTATGCGACCGTTCTGTAAGCCGCATTAAGGGTCTTGCCCGTCCGTCCGTCCGTTTGTCTGTCTGTTTGTCCCGCACGAGTTCTTAACTGTAACGCAAAAGTTGCAGAAAAAAATGTTGTCAGTGTTTTCACAGGGCAGGAGTAACCGGGCTCAATTTAAAAGGTCAAAGGTCAATGTCACCGAACGTCGAAAACGTCGACAAATTGCGGCGTATCTGGCGGCGCGCGCGTTTGCATACGGATAACGTACCGGGCGTTTCAGGCACCGACTGAAATAGGACCAACCATTTTTGGTAACCTCATTAATTCACTAGAAATACGTTCTGTGGAACGAGGTATCTGTCCCATTGCCACGCTATATAGCCTAGCAGCTGCGTATAAGGGGGTAGGTGCAAACAG
>Ga0209671_1005297_pt1 | contig 13016 bp, 7 predicted proteins | sample WorMetHERISLAND2_2_FD_187401 | JGI IMG/M metagenome (GOLD analysis project Ga0209671, IMG submission 187401) | Marine gutless worms symbiont microbial communities from Max Planck institute for Marine Microbiology, Germany - Olavius geniculatus... | ecosystem: Host-associated > Annelida >... | reverse complement strand
GCGTGGAGCCAAGCATTAATAAGTCCTATGTCCGGAAGCAGCAAAAGACACTAATGAGGGAACTACGGGCTATTCAGCTTCAGTCTACGACAATCTCCTCCAGGACAAAAACCCCTTCTACGAAAAGAAACCCACAACAAAACCCTCTTCTACAATAAACCCCCATATACGACGAAACCCCCTCTACGACAAAACTCTCCCTAAGACAAAACCTTCTTTACGACAAAACCCCCTCTACAATAAAACCTCATCTACACAAAACCCCATATATGACAAACCTTCCACTACGACAAAAACCCCTACGACAGACCTTCAACGATAAAATCTCTTCTAAGACAAAACTCCTTTTACGACAAAACTTCTTCTACGACAAAACTTTTTTTTCGACAAAATGCCCTTAACAACAAAACCCCATCTACACAAAACCCCTTTTATGTAAAACCCCTTTTACAACACAAACCCTTACGACAAAAACTCTTACGTTAGACCCTTAACGACAAAATCTCTTCTAAGACAAAATTCCATTTAGGACAAATTTCTCTCTACGACAAACTCTTCTACGACTAAACCTCTTCTACGACAAAACCGGCTACGACAAAAACCTTTACGACAGACCTTTAACGACAAAATTTCTTTTAAGACAAAACCCCTTTACGACAAAACTCCTTTTACCACAAACCCTTTTACGACAAAATGCCTTCTACAACATAACCCCATCTACGCAAACCCCCTATTTATGAAGAACCCTTTTTACAGCAAAAAAAAGTCTTACGACAAACACTTTTACGTCAGACCCCTAACGACAAAATCTCTTCTAAGACAAAACTCCCTTTACGATAAAACCCCCTCTACGACTAAACCCTTTTTGCGACAGACAAAACTTTCTCATTGACAAAACCTTTTCTATGACAAAACCGCCTACGTGTAAACTTTTCTGCGACAGAAACCCCGCTGCGCCAAAGTCCCCTTTACAACAAAAACCCCTACGACAAAAAACCATACGACGAAATACAGCTAAATGGTTTACCATAATTGCAGTAAAATATGACAAACACAGGGGGTTCTGTTCTAGAAGGGTGTCGTACGAAGATTTTGCTGTAGGGGGCTTTGTTGCGGGGGTAATGGTTTTGTCTATACCTCAATCAGCTCGCCTTGAGCTCTCCTCAGTGCAACGCCAAGTTAGTTACGATGTCCGGTGCATCGCTAGTAGGTGTAAGTAGTGCACTGACCTTACGGCTCTCATCATCGCCACTGCTGCTGCTGCTGATCGTCTGACGTCATAATGTCAGACTCTTATAGGTACACCTATATGTGCCTCAACGCGCCACATCCAGAAGGCAATCAGAAATCACGTTAACCCTTCTACAGATGCTACTTCTCGCCTATTAATTTATTTATCGTGAAAAAAAGTAGTTGGTATAGCTACTACACGTCACCTCATGAAATGACGTGTTGCATGGTTATCACGAGCTATTTAATATTTGAATGACAACTTACTGTCAGTTTATTCTCACTATTACGTACAAAGAATAGGGGGCCTATTACGAAAACAGTAGTTCGTCGGTCCTTGGTTCTTTCATTATACATCCATACAATGGCGCTTTACAAATAAGGACTACTTACTTACTAACTTACATTTAAGAATAGTGTTGCCGTCGTCGACAGCGATGTAGCGATTGCAGGCTTACGTACGCGCTCGCTATCACGTTATCGCTAATGTGGACTGCCGCTGAAGCCGTTTAAGCTTATTAGGGTATTTACACGATCCAGCAAACGTCCAGCAAACTTCCAGTAAATGTATTCAAAATACACGTAAATTGCTGGACGTTTGCTGGATCGTGTAAACACTCCATTATATTTCCGGTTTATTCCAGACGTCTTGTCGCCTCATGCAGTCATGCGCTACTGAGCAGCTTACTTTTACTATTACCCTTTGTTGCTTTTTTCTGAAACTAATAAATGAACGTCTTCAAGACGTACTTAGTCCGTATCGCTTGCATGCATTGTGTCTCTCTTGTCCCAATGTTTCCAAAGCCAAAAACTGAAAGGTTCTTGTTATTGTTTATTTTCTGGTTGATAGTTGTTGTTGTTGTCATCCGTTGGCGTCAAAGGGTTAAACCGTGCGTGCGTTGGTGAGCAGAAGCCAGCGAATTAAATTAATGACAGAGGGGGGGCGTGCGAGCTGATGGGCGGAAGACAAACGCGTGATAGTCACTCGTAATCATCAGTGACGTCTTGTCAATAAGGGGAAGTGGCACAGGGGTCATTGGCAATCATTGCCTACCCCAAATTTTTGGCTGTCAAAATATTGTCAAAAAATCTTCTGTCAAAAACTTTTCGTCCGAAAATACAAAAATTGGGGCTAAAATTCCATTTTATGGAAATTTAGGGGCAAAATTAAAATTATGAACACCCATAATCATGCTTTTAATTGTTTCTTGCTTTGTTTGTCTACCATTGTAGTGAAAAGATTCACGAAATCTCACTGTCGAAAATTTGCAGCAACTCTTTCCCCCGCCTATGTTTTAATTTTAACCCAGAACGCCGCTGGAAATCAGTCCCTCACACAAAGACATGCACAGGTCTGCTTCGCGCTCGTTGAAACTGTGTCCTAATGAAGATTTGCCACGCGCCACAGCGACTATGTCTCCAGGGCCGATGAAATGCTAGCACGCCATCTCATTCGCATTTGTCACATCAGATCATCATTCCTCGTACATTACAGCGTTGTATTGCGCAACAACAGCTTTTATACACCACTCTGCAGATTAGTCCTATAGGCTTACACGTCTTTATTTACCATAAATCGTAGAATAATGCAACAATAATTAAAATAAACTGAACTTAACTGAACTTAACTAATGATACAGACAGGCCATATACTAATCGAAATATCAGTCAACACATCCCTATTTGAGCTATCTCATTATATGCTACAATGCTCGTACTACAGATAAGCAACAAATGCAAACTTTGACTGGGGGCAGTGCCGGCGCTAGAGAGTTGGAGGCCCCCACCCAAATACAAGTGTGAGGCCCCTATAATGGGGGTCTGTGGGCGAAGCCCCCAGCGGGATCCATTGGCAGTGCCCCTGGTCAGGGGACAGGGAGAAAAGCTAAAACAATTTTAGCTTTTGGACAAATTTGCCGGCAAATTTGCCCACTTTAAAAAATTGAAATCGAAAAAAATCAGATACAATTTGTGTTGTCTTTGCAAAAATGAAGTCTAATGGACGGCAATAGGTCACAGAATACTATACATTAATGAAAAGTAATAAACTTGTCCATTTTGGGTAAACTTTTCACGTGTTTAGTTATTTTATATTTTGAATTTATTTTTCAAAAACGAAATTTTTTTTATACTTAGCATGAGGCTCCTGAGCATACGTGAGGTCCCCCCGGCCGGGGAGTAGGGAAGGCCCTTCCGCCGGCTCTGACTGGAGGCTTAACCTTCTACTTCCCCAAAACGTTTTCTTTTCATTGGGTGACCTCACATCGCTTTGAATATTATATTGCACTGCAAGCTTTTTAGGAACAGAATATTTCTTAATGCGGCTTCAAATTAATGACCAGCAGCGAAAAAATGGCGAAATGCTGTTGAACAAATGTTATACGGTTTCCGGCGTAGTGGCGTTGATCAGCCACGCGAAGTAGTGTTAATAGGCCGCGTTACAGATGCTGCCCATCCGTCCGTCCGTCCGTCTGTCTGTTCTGCACCGTGGGCTCCTATAGCTCGAAGCGAGGCGAAGTAGTGTTATTACATTGGCTCTAATGCATATTGCATATACGACTGCGACGGCGCATAAAAGCAGCAGACGGACGCGAAATCAAATCGTTGATCACCATCACGCATTGTGGCCGGTTCGCCTTAGCTGTTGACAGGCGGGCAGGCTTGCTGGGTGGCTGGGTGGGTGGTCTGATGCGGTGGATAATGCCACCCACGGCGTAGAAACGTACGACAAACGTCCATTAGCTCTAATGAGAACTGTGCGTAATCCACGCGCGACGGACAGACGGACAGACGACAGACGGACGGACAGACATCGACGTCGTGAGGCGATGCATAAAGCCAGTGAGTGCTCCACTGCTGCAACTACAGGGAGACTGTATGCCATCTTGGGTGGTTCACATAGGCCCTATGGAAGGCGACTGTTTATATGGGGGCACTCTATGGAGAAGATAATTCAGAGCAGGACGGGCCTGCATGCTGTCTTACAGGACTCGACAATGTTTTTTCATCGCCGTACTGATTGTACAAAAGCTGGCATCGAACCGATTATCCTGCAGCTCTGCAGATCAAAGTAATTCATAGTCCGTGTCTGTCTGTCTGTATAATGTAGATTAAGTTTGCTGTATTTTTGTATGATTTATGTGTATTGTACCATAATAATAAATTACGCCATCTGGCGACGGCAGTGTTTGAATTGTGAAAAATCAGGGGAAGTTGAGACCGAACAAAATTGTGACGTAATTATCATATGCATACAATACGTAGCTGACCCCCTGTACATAATTTGACAGTGTGTTAGGGGGGTTGAGAAAACAGTTGGGGGTTCAACCCCCAACCCTCTAGCAATTTAAACACTAGGCGACGGACACTTTGGGTGGTTCCTATGATGGCGGTTTTTTCCTAAGTAAACCTAAAGGTAGACATCAGACAGTCGAAACCGAATATTAGCTGACGAAAAGACTCAGCAATGATGAAATGATGCAGCTCAGCCAGAAGCGTTTGCTCAAAATCGAACATTATTTTGCACAGTTTGCGTTTTTTTGCTTTTAAGTAACTAATAGCGCAACATGAGCATAAAAGCGCCCATGCTACTAAGGTCTAACTGACGACTAACTATCATCGCCCAAGGTGTAGGGGAAAGTGCCCTGATATGGGTGGGTCCCTTAAGGAAAAATGTGTCTGACATCAGCAATTTTTACAATATTTTGCTATTTTTTGCTGCAGTGCTTTACTATCAGTTCATTTTATGTAATACCATTATAAAAATGTTAATTAGATATTTTACAAGAGCTAAAAATTTATCGTAGTAAATCGTGCCCATATTAGACACAGTACGCCTAATATGGGCCCCTAAGTTTTCATTATGGACAATATATAAAAATTAATTTTAAGTTTTAATTTTAACTGTGTTACATATAAAACAACCTGTATGGTAAACTGGGGCAGCTAAGCCTCCTAAAATAACATTAGGCTTAACTATAACAACTTCTAACACAGATAAAGAATAAAATAGTGAGCCGTGCTTATCCAAAAGTGATACAAAAATGGGAAATGCGTAATTGTAATATGGGCACCTCATTTCCAATTGATTAGTTAGTCTATTTTTAAGCAGGGTTCCAATTATGGGCCCTGTGCCAGTAATAGGAACACGGCCTGTGCCCATATTAGGCGCGTGGGATGTATGACGATTTTCACTGAGTGTAGGCCTACAAAAATAGAATAGGCAAATGGATTTATAATTGTTCAATCCTGAAAAGACATGAAACTTTCTGTATAAAACACATAAGAGAGTTATTTGATAGTGCATTGCAAGCCGAAATAAACACATTGAATTTTAGCTATAACTTTTAGCATTTTAGCGTATTTCAGGAAACTGTGAACATTAAAAAATCACGTACTTCAACAACAAATTTTTCTGTCAATGCAACGTCTGGATATGTTCCTCTGTTGTATACGCCAAGTGCCGGCTTGATTCAGCAGTTAGTAAATTTTTTGACAGCGGTTACCCATATAGGAGCCGACCCATATTAGGGCACTTTCCCCTGCACATCCAAGGAAAAACAGAAACCACCCAATTTCTCTGACTGTATCCTGCAGTGTGGGCGCATTGCATACTGTAACACTATTTTATTTACCACATTATCACTTAGAATTCTATCACATAAATGAACTTGACTTGCTCATAGCATTGTGTTGCATCGTCATTTGTTATCTGTCGGCGGCAGCTCGGCGTCCATAAGAACATGATCAATATCATTATGATGATCACCTCACTGAGTTTATCAAAAAATCTCACCCTTTCAAACTCTTGGCATACAAATTACATCGAGTGACCTACCATTATATCTCTGCCACTGATAGTTATTTCATAGAATTAGCCGCAGCCAGATTATTAGGCCTAATGGTAAATTTTTAAATGTCGTTGTTGTAGAGAAGAAAACTAAAAAAACATGTCAATCCAGTACCGACATATATTATGCGGCAATCAGATCAGATCAGATCACACGATCAAAAGATCAGAGTTAGGATTAGAGTTGTGCAGTGCAGTGTAGGCCTATAACTAGGCGGATAGGCCACACTGCACTGCACAACTCTAACCCTAACTCTGACCTCTGATCTTTTGAGCGGAAAATTGAGACATCAGTTAATTGCTTCTGCCATGCTAAACATTTTTAGGGTTAGGGTTCTATACGTTTTTTCACGTTAGAAGCTAATGATCGAGCACACAGACGGACGGACACAGAAACGAACGGGCAAGACTCGTAATGCGGCCTATAAGCACAACCGCATAATTAAGTATTAGGCATATCGGAATTACTGTACAGCTCGTTCACTGGCTTTTGCCTATTTTTAGAAACTTTGACCGTGTGTAGTGCGACTTGCCGCGATGCACACTGGGGAAAATATAGGACTTGTGGCGGCACCTTGCGAATGCAAATACATCTCACGACTTCAGTGCTCTTCGACGACAATCGTTTTCACAATTGCATGGCTGCATGGGATGATGGCGTTGATGGACGGATGACGCTGTTTGATGCATGGTTTTATTCACATTTGCTCAAAGACCGCATCTAATTTTTTCACAACTATTTAGTTTCAATATTATGCTGTGCTTGAATGTCAATGTCGTTTTAAATGCGTCGCTTCAAGGCGGTTAGGCGTAGGCCTATCTAGGCCTACAATGATAATCGTTCGCGAGCAATAATTTCTCCCTGTAGCTTACGGGCCTACTCATGGAAAATATTATTAGCCTTTTTCCTTTTACTCTGTTTTAGATGACATCTCAAAGTAGACAGAAAGTGTGTGCCGTATTTAAGAGTATTCAGAAATCAGAATAGCGTTCCTGTATAGATGGACTCTTCTGGACCGGCATATCCAAATCACGGCTTCTGTACTTTGACATACATGTATCTTGATCGAGGAACGTGCAGCTGACCACGGCTTGCGGATAGAAGATGTTTGTAGCTGTCGATGCTGGAGACAAATGGGCAGAAATCGACAGGTATCCAGGAGCCATGCTCTGTCGACATTTTTGTACACTTGGATGCACAGCCGGAACCTAATCCGGTCAGTGACATCAAGCCAGTTTAAAACACGGCGCCGGAAATGGGTCTGTCCTCGATCGTAGGCCTACTTGCCGCAGTTTGACACGATTCGCGCAGCTGCATTGAGAACACATTGCAGCTTGCCTGTCGTCTTCTTTGGATAGCCGGCCTTTCTTATCTTACCTTACCTCAAGAGTGGGCACCTGAGCGGCGCTGAGGCCGTATCAGTTCGCCCAATGCGCATACCCAAATGTAACCATATTACGGTCACAGGAAACGGCTATGAAGCCATTGACGGCTGTAAAGCCGAAATCGGCGTAAAAGCCGAAAATTAACCGGTGCATGAGCGTTCGTAAAGTACAGTAGTCTACTTTTGTTTTATCAAATTTTGGTCGGCACTTTGTTGGCGTAAACACTACAGATTTTTAAAATATTTCAAGTCATCGAAGCACTAAGCCCCACCAGCCACCACCACGTCAAGGTAGCCGTCCAGCCGACCAATCGACAAACAGAATTTTAATAACAAAAATAACATTAAACTAGCATACATTAGTATAATACTGCATGTTTATTTTGGCAATTACTGTTTTAGATTACATTAACTTGACGGTTTACAATGTCGTGTAACGGTGTAAGAGCGTCCAACGACCAACGTAGGCCTACGTCACACGCCCGAGACAACACAACTCATTTTCTACAGGATAAGCTGATAGAGCAAGATGATTGCCAGTTACGTCGTGACATGGGGAGGGCTAGAGAAGGTGGGGAAAACTGCCCCTTTTTCTCCGAAATTTGGGAAAAAAATGTCTTTTTGTCGGAAAATTTTTGCTTTAAAAATCTAGCTAATCATTTTAAAATGTTTGTAGCTGTCGATGCTGGAAACAGATCGGCAGAGATCGACCAGGTATCCAGGAGCCATGCTCTATCGACATAGCAATATAGCGCGTCTTAGCCATCGCAATTCTGACGTCCGTCTGTCCGTCCGTCCGTCACACGGGTGGATCAGTCAAAAACGGTGCAAGCTAGGATTACAAAATTTTCACCGTCGGCTGCCTGGAAGACTCTAGTTTTAAAAACCGTAAAGCTTTTCCATAAATATCAAAGGGGTCACTCCTAGCGAGAGCGTAAAATGAGGGGGTAGGAAAATTTTACGATTCTGAGCCAATAAGTCGTATATCTCAGAAACGGTGCGAGATAGGGCCTAGGTTACTATTAATCACTAATAAGGAGTCGTACACGGGCTTTTGATTGCCACCCAGAGCAATGACCTTGGATGACCTTGAACGCCAAAATAGGGTTTTTTATGGATTTTATGGCGATTTCGGGCTGCGACACAACTCTGTAGCGTTCGCAAGGTGTCGCCACGCAACTAACGCGTTATGCAATGCAGATGGAGATTTTGGTATTTGTATATTAACTTAGCGTGAACACCTCAGTGGGCAGTGGGCCTTGATACATGCACTGCTGTCGCGCGTTCCCTTTGCGTTAGCTTGGCTTTCTTGTATGTAAATTCGGAGGGGCGTAATTAAAATTTTGAGCACCCATAATGTTTTCTGTCGGAAATTTGTCACTGTGTCGAAAAAAATTGCAACTTTTTGCCTTTCCCACTTTTTTAACCTACGAAACCGCTGTGGACTGCCTTTACCTTATTGAACTCAAGTCACGTGACCTCGTAAGACTAAAAGATTCCGTCCGTCATAGCGTGATGTTCCCAACTTTCCGCCCGCTTTTTAATGACGCCAAAAAGACGACGGCAGCGCATTGGTTTACAGAGAGAAAGAGAGGGAAAGTGAGAGAGAGGTAATTAAGCTGTGCAGGGGGCGGCACAATTTGTCGTCGCCAGCTGCGGCGTGCACGGAGTACGCTAATGCCGTTACTGTTGGCGTCACGCGCGTGTATGCGTCCATGGTAATGAAATTATTAACCACACACCAGATTGCAATCGACAGCAAGTGATAATCCTCTAGTCTGAACTACGAGAAGCAGCAGGTGTCCCAGGCAATATGCCCAGTGACATTACTAATCGCAAGCAGGCAATGCTTAAGCGTACACCAAGTAAGTCTTATAATGCACCGTGTATAACTATAATATAATTTAAAAAACGTGCCACTGTTATTTTTGGAATAACTCCGTGCAGCACCGTGCAGCATTAGCCGATTTTGATAATTTTTGGCGTGCAACATCAAGAAAACAACTTGACATGAACGACTTTAGTTTAGTCCACCTCACCTTTATACTGTCGCTAAACTACCATGTGAAATGCAGAAGTCGTAGTTCAACCGTTTACAATAATGAATTCATAATGGAGAGCGAATGTTTCGGCTAAAAATACTGGAAACGACAAAATCATTGAAAATTTGTTACATATTTCACAGTAATTATATTCGTTTTAAAATTTTACGTCGATGAACTGAAATGACGCATCAACAGTAAATGAGACGCTCTGCGTCGGTGGCTATTAAACATGCTGTTGGCGAGTGGCGTCAACGTCCACCGCTTGCATTCGTGCTGGATGAGGACATTTGATGTGACGTAACATAACATTGTAAGACTTTCTGAGTGATAATAACTGTTAATAACTCGTGTTTGTCGCTATTTAGGTAACCATTTCTAAGCCGACGCATGCGTTACCCAGTAGTAATTCATGCTGTAAACGACCAAATAACGACTTCTGAATTTTACAAGGTAGTGCAGCAACAAGGTGGGCTAAACTACAGTTATTTACGTCTAGTTGTTATCTGATGTTGTTGCCAAAAATTAACAAAACCGGTTAATGTTTCACGGAGTTATTCAAAAAATAACAGTTTTACGTTTTTCATTGATACACGGTGTAGGCCCCCTACATGTAAGATTCTTCGCTTGAAGTGATCAAAACAGCTATACAATGGGAGTAAAAGTAGTTTTGGTTTATGAAGTGTTAAATTGCCTCATTATCCGGCCATGAGACCGCAATACGGATTTTGCCCATTCGTCTGTCCGTCCTCCTGTCTGTCTGTCCGTCTCGCACGAAAATAAAAGGCGTGAAAAAACCAGAGTGAGTGAAAGTGTCCGCAGGCCAACATTTTTTAGCTTAAACGGTCAAAGGTCCGAGTTACAAACAGCCGAAGCTGCTCAGCTCCAGAAGGGAAGCCGCATAATGTGTCGGCATTGGGCCAACATTATTTTTTGCTAGCTTTTTCTGCAGTGTCGTTGGCTGTATTTAGTATCTGTTGCGACAGACAGTTTTACACTGCATTAAACATCACGGCATGATAGACGCATCGACTTAACACGCCGTGTGCACCATCGCTCAAAATCGTTAATTTTGTGCGTTCCGATAAATACGCACTGCGCTTGGCCTATTGTTAATTAATCTGCATCTGCTATGATCGAGAAACTGTCTTCTCTGACGGCTGTTTACTGCAAACGAACAATTGTGCACTTTCGAACTCAATAACTTTGCCGAAAATTTGTGCTCTTAACTATCCACGAGACGTCTGTCTGTCTGGGGTGTCGGGTGTCTGTGCGGGCGATTGTCCGTTTCCCGTCTGTCTGTCCGTGTGTCCGTGACCGTCGGACGCCCTATCAAAATGGTGCAAGCTAGGATTACGAAATTTTTACTATAGCTGCTACAAAAACCCTAGTTTTTGCGACAAAATTTCGTGCTGCTGGAAGGAGATTCCCCTCGAACGAGGGCGCCAAAGACGGGTACTTTCTAAAAGTTTTTATTTTACCACTATTACCTCGACTTGCGTGAGATCGGTTACATATAGGCATATACTTGCTGTGTATCATAACAAGCACTGGCGACGAGCTTTTAAGGATATCAATATCGATGACTTTAAACTACTTTGGCAACCTAAAAAAGAATTTTAGTGAATTCTTTTGCGATTTTGGGCTACACATTTAAAAAATGCATTGCGCCGAAATGGCTGGAAACAGACCAAGACAAGCCGCGTATGGAATTTTCGGCACTAAACGTAAATTGTAGCAGTTTAACAGAAATCGCTCATTTTGTAGGGTACCCATAAGTGACGCTCCAGTACGAAGGATTGCTTAAACATAGAGGGCTGGAAGTTGAATTGCAAACATCTACGTTCAATGCTGAAAATTTCATTCGCAGGTTATTTTGGTCTATTTCCAGCCATTTCGGCGCAATTCACTTTTGAATTGTACGTTACAGCCGAATATCGCAAGAAAACGCCCACACCCACTCTTTCGGGAGTTCAAGCTCATTCAAGATCATCGATGTCGATAGCACTAAAAAAACTCGTCATTATGATAAGCAGCATGTATGTGCCTATCTGAAACCGTTTTCACGCTAAACGAGCCAATGGCGGTAAAAAGCATTTTAAGGGGGTACCCCTCTTTGACGTTCCCATGTGCAAGCTTCCTTGATTTTAAGAGGTCACAGGCGCCTCGTTCTCGTTTCAAGTAAGATACCAGAAATAGCCTATTGTCCAAAATGACGCTTTTGGTTCGTCCAAAATCACATTTCGTTCAGATTTTCGATTTTCGTCCAAATTTTGTCCATTTATTGAGATACTTAATTTACAAATAGACACATTCGGCATCTACTGACTATGGATCTCGCACAGACGCACAGACGGTGGAACAGCGCATCTCTTACAAGCTGGCCTTGCTGACGTTCAAAATACGACAGACGTCAGTGCCGGCGTACCCCAGTCAACACATCATGGCACACAGTGGAACTCGGTCACTGAGATCATCGGATGTTCTACTGCTCCATGTGCCCTTCAGGCAGACCGCCATCGACAAACGATCGTTCAGCTGCGCTGCACCAACAACCTGGAACTCTCTGCCTGCTTCTGTCATTAACTGTGACGCTCGCTCTGTATTTAAATCTTGGCTTAAAACTCACATAGGCCTATTTAATTTTGCATGCAGCTAACTGACCTGCTTTGCCAGCTCCTCTGAAGCTACGGCACTACGGGCTACGGCGCTATACAAATGTATTTTTATTTTTATTTTTTTTTATTTATACCCCCGGTAGTAAAGATCCCGGGGGTTAAAAACTAAACTAAACGTTAAAAACTATTATTATTATTATTATTATTATTATTAGGAATGCAGCAGAGTGCCTAGAACCGAAATAATCTAGGGAGTTTAGCCAGTAGCTGTGCGAAAGCGCGGGGGCCAGCTCTTTGCTGTCTTCCGCTCCCTTTCGAGGGACGGTTTTCATAGCTGGGAACGCTTAGTTGCGTCTAAGGCGGCTTAGCTGTATTGACGTCATTGTAGGCTTGTAGCTGGGCAGTCGAAAGTTGCTGCGCAGTAGATTTTAGAGAGTCATGAGTTCTGAACGTTGAGAAGTACGTAGCTCGTCTGAGAGCCGTTACATAACTGTATAGTGAAGCTGTAAATGGTCGCTTTCGATTGATTCTATTCGGGCTGTGGAATCTGATAAATAAAGTCTGCTCGGAGTGTTTAATCAAGCTACCTCTCGCAGAGACCTTACCTCTCGTATAGACTTTACAGTCGCTGGTCCACAGTTATTAGGCTTACCAACACCCGCAGAAAGACGAGTAATCACACTCACACGGTAGTGTGAGTGTTGTAAGGACGACCTTCAAAGTATATGGGAAAATGCAAACTTTGACCCTCAGCCAACCAAAAACCCCTGAACCGATCGTCACCAAATTTTAATGGCGTGATTACGTCATGGACGCCTACCACCAAACAAAATTTGGGCTCAATCCGCCCAGGGGTTTTTGCTCCCCATATAGGTGAAATATACACCCCTCC
>Ga0209671_1005296_pt1 | contig 13017 bp, 5 predicted proteins | sample WorMetHERISLAND2_2_FD_187401 | JGI IMG/M metagenome (GOLD analysis project Ga0209671, IMG submission 187401) | Marine gutless worms symbiont microbial communities from Max Planck institute for Marine Microbiology, Germany - Olavius geniculatus... | ecosystem: Host-associated > Annelida >... | reverse complement strand
GCCTAGTCAATCGTGTTTTTCCTGGTCCACCCGCTGGACACGTGACCACGTGACTGTCCTGAGGCCTGGCAATTTTTGAGGGGTCCGTCCAGGAATCGAACCCAGGATCTATACAGTAGGCGCATATCTTAATATTTGACAGTCACTAGATGTGCCAACATCGTTGAGTCACAGAAATCATCGTGTGCTAGGAGCCTAGGTCAATACCGGGACATGCTATTGCTGAAGCTATAACGCAAATTAAGCTGCACTGCTGTTATGCGTAGAGTGATGAAGAGTGGTCGCGAAGTGGTCGTGACCCTGAGGTCAACCGGGTGCAAAGGTCAAGACAACGAGGTCAACTTTCTGGAGCACGTAATTCTCAGGATGGATATGTCGTACAGCAGACGAGGAGACCTGCAGATACTGCTGACTTCGCCGTCAGGTTTGTAGGCTACCCATGAAATTATGTTGCTCGTTCGGAATCATAAGCCATAACAATTACGGTAAAACTAAGCGAGAAAAAAGAACAATAGTACAGCTCCGTAGGCCTAGACAGAAAATAATGATGTAGGCCTATGACTGCTACATACTGATGCAATTCTTTTGTGAAACGGTCTCAAGAAATTGAATACCGTGCATATTCGTATATTCTATAGGGCCTATTGCTAGAGATAAACAACATTTTTTGTCACTGAGAGTGTGGTTTCATCAGCTTTCAAATGTTTTTCTTTCACTTGCACGGTTAACTCAGTTTGCCATCCGTGGGTACCGGTACTCGATTGACACAATGAGTACCAGCGAAAGCTGTGACGTAAACAAGCACACCGCGCGATGCTTTATAACCCTGTATCCGTGGTTTCGCCATGTAAACGGGTGTCCGACTGAGGGCTAAAAACGGAGATGAGCGTCGCCCTGTGGACCAAGGCTAGGGAAGGACTTTACGTTTACGCTGCAACAACTTTAAGTCGGCCTTTAAATCGACTTTAAATATCTACAATCGGATCAGCGTCCCAGAATGTGAGTAGGCCTAATGAACACGATAGCGCGTGACTGATGGGCATGTATGCAGGCACGGAGGCAGAGTTGCTGTCCAGAAGGCCGAGTGATCATTCTCAGACAGGTTTCGACGACTGGCCGTTCATGTCCGTACACACGTGGGGCGAACACCCATCCGGCCAGTGGAAACTCACCGTCCGAGATACTGTATGATTATCAATGATCATACATTTGCTCAATAAACATAGCAACAGTAAAAGTCTGCAGCAATAAAAGTTTGCATGTCTCGTCACTCGATCGTCACAGCCTTAGAAACAAGACATTTGAGCTAATGCTCACGAGACGCGCGAAAGCCTATAGCAGTCAGTTTCTGTTTGCAAACTGTCAGACTATATCTCCAGCCATTTCGTCGCAGTTCATTCTTGGAGTGTGCGCTGCAGCCGAAGATCGCAAAAATCAATAAAACCCCCTTATTTTAGAAGTTCAGGGTCTTTCAGTCATCGATGTTGATGTAACTGAAAAGCTCGTCACTGGTGGTTGTTGTGATAGGCAGCATGCACACACCTATCTGCAACCGTTTTCACAAAAGACTGGCCAACAAAGGTAAAATAACAACTTTTGCGGGGGTACCGCTCTTTGATGCTCTCGTGCGCAGGTTTCCTAGAACCTAGAAAATCGAGATTGGACCGTTGAAATCTACGTTCAATGCTGAAAATTTCACACGCAGCTTGTCCATGTCTATCTCAATTTGTTTCGGCGCAATTTGCTCTTGAAATGTGTCTTTAAGCCCGAAATCGTCAAAAAAATTATTTAAAAACTCCTATTTTAGCGTTCAAGGTCATCCAAGGTCATTGTATTCGGTAACAATTGAGAACAAGTGTACGACTTCCTATTATTGATTAATAGTAACCTAGGCCCTATCTCGCACCGTTATTGATGAGATACAGCGGACTTATTGGCTAAAAATCGCAAATCTTTTCCCACCCCCTATCATTTAGCGCCCTCGTTCGGGGTGACTCCCTTCGAATTTATGGGAAAGCTTTACGGTTGCTGAAACTAGAGTCTTCCAGGCAGCCGACGGTGAAGATTTGGTAATCCTAGCTTGCACCGTTTTTGACTGATCCACCCGTGTGACAGACAGACGGACAGACAGAATTGCGATGGCTAAGACGCACTGAAAGCAGCACACTGCTTTCGAGCGTAAAAATTAAGAGAACAATCTACACGTACGGGCGTGGCTGAAATAAACGTGTTAATTATTGAAAAATAAAAACGACTTTGCGTCAACAAATGTCACTACAAGTTTTATAATCATAATCACGAAAAGCATAACACTTTGCACTATGCGTAGAGCGATCACGACAACAAAGGCATTGTGATGTCGTTACGGATGGAGCTGCACGGTACGCGGCAGATGCCGGATCATGTCCAGAAAGCCGGTGGACGTCGACACTACAACTACCAGTACAACGATATCCAGAACACACGAGCAGTTAGTAGGCCTATTTAGAGGCTTCACTTTCTCGCATTAGCTCTTAGCCTCTCGTGACCACTGATCTAATAGAAACAGTCAGGCCTGCAGATCTAACAAATTTCTGTTTGAAAGTTTTCGCAATGAGGCCAATGACACATAATAAAAGTTGAACAGCACACTTGGGAGAATGTTTTACGTCCCACCTTGTAAAGAAAGCACTCCAAACATTTCGCGGCTAAGCGGCGGCTTACGCCCACGATCCATCTCATGCAGTCAACTTGTAGACCGAAGCAAAAAAAAACTGACGTTGTGCCGATCGGCAAATACACTTGTAGAATACACGTTTGATAGTCATCTTGCAAAGTTTGTTACTGTCAATGTTAGAGCCTATCTTAATTTTACTTCTGCTGCTGTAAATGGTAGTCGTACAATAGTTAAACTTTATCCTGTATGACAGTATTCTGTCATCTGATCTGACTGATGCTCTGGGTCGATTTCATTTGCACATACAAAGACTTGAAGCGGACTACAAATACTGCAGCACTGTAATAAGGCCTAATTTTGTTTTGGCAAAATTCGACTACCAATATGGGGTGGTGCATAAAAAGCAACCCCTTTTCATATGCGTACATACTTAAAGGATTAACCAATTTTCAAAATTCTTTCACTGGCCACATCAGTGGTAAACTTGAAATGCACTAACCATCACATCATAAATGCGTCGTGAAACTTAGGCCAATCAGCTTCAGAAGACTAAAACATAACACTGAAAGCAAGGTAGGCCTACAACGTAGCGACTAGATTTCACAAGGTAGTATAGCGACGCCTATCCGGTGATGAGATCCCGAATCTTTAGCGATTTTACATGTACTTTATTCGAAATTTCCCGCAAAGTAGTGCGTCAGTTGAAGATTTTAGAAAAAGCAGACCAATATTTGATGCAGTTATGACAAAGAAAAACTTAAGCGGCTTAGTTTTAATTGGACAAATCTGCATGGCTGTGCTATAGAATCATGAAGACGACTACAACTACTGGCAACGTCACCAGGCGGCAGCAAGTGATCTTGGACTGAACAATGTCGGTGACAACAATCCTGAGAGATCAGTACTCATGGACACCAGTGGCCAGGACCAAGCATCGTTCAATGACATTTACACATACGATCCAGCGTCACTGGATGACTATGAACTTGATCTACCGGATCAAAAGAGTTATCAGCTTAAATGAATGTTACTATAGTCTGTGGTGCCAGCTATGTTGGCCAGTGTGTTACTGTACAATAGATCATTTGATTTCAGTGTAGTATCAACAGATTGTCAACTTTTAACGACCAGGACCGTTGTATTATAGGCCTAACATGCTCTCAGCTGAAGACCCGATGGCCTACCCGGTATCCCAATAATATCTTCCTGGCATCAGGTCAAAAACGATCGAGTATGCCTGGTAAACATGATTTCCGGTCCTTTAATTGCAACGAAAGACAAATGTTGACAAGTCAAATTAAATGCATCATTTATAGAAAATAAAATGTGTGTGAGATGATTTTAGTGGGCAGACTTAACTGAAAATGTGTGAGACTTATGTTAGGTGGGTGATACTTAGGACGTTTGAAGCTGTGCTTTACTGCATTTTGTCAAACACATTTCAATGAGTGCTTTATTAAAAACAGTCAATTATTGCTTTAAGCAAACAGTAGTCCATGCTAACTACACACATCTGAAATAAGGCACGCTACTTCAAATCACTTTCAGTAACATTATGTCGATTGTCAAGTGAGTGGATGAAGTTTTTCAATATTGATCCTAAAATTTTAATCATCTGGCTTTCTTGTGTTTTTGTATCTTCGTCAAATTCAATACTGTCCATTACACTGTCCTGAAACTGCCACAGAACAACAACTTACCAAGACTGGGAAAGAAAAAAATGAATAAAACTGATCACTTTCTCTCATTCTCCACCCTCCCCTACTCCTCCTCAAAATACTATAAATACAGATAGAGTATCATAGCAGCATCACTGTTGGCATAAAATCTAACAAAAAATTCTATGATTAGCACTTTAAAGAATACTTTTATGCTATAACAAAATTAGCAGCTAGCAATACTCTGACAACAACAGATACGCTATTATCAAGAGAAAGCTAAATAAAGAAAAATTTTAGTACCATGCAACAATAATAAATTAACTACAGAATTGTCGGTGTTAAGCTATGTAAGATGCCCTTTGTACAGAAACAAGTAACTGGAATCATCGTGACATACAAACTACTTTCCACCTACTTATAAAAATTGTCACCCTGTAAAACTGGATGGTACTGAAACTGGGAAACTACGTCGACACAGTGCCAACATAATGTGCAGCTGTCCACCTGACCTTTGACCTTTCTAGCTGAAGACTGGCTCAGTGGTTGAATACCGGGGACCAGAGGAATGCTGACACTGATTCTGGTTCTGTACACAACTTAGTTTTCAAGTCAGAAGCCTGTATGCGATGAACAGACAGAGCAACGAACAAGCAAGAGCCACAACGTGGACTATTAGGACAGCCACACAAAACTTGAATCATCAAAAGCTGAACAGTGAGGCCCAGCGACACGATCCCTGATATATAGCAGTGGTTTACAGTCGGCTATATACATGTACTGATAGGCTGTGGCCACTCTATGTTAATGCAATGACAGATCAACAAGTGTCGCTGTGTGATGTGAACTGTCATTGGCGGGCGATGCAGGCACAAGCACAGAACCATCCTCTCCTGAATTATCAACACAAACACAACACTGCATAAAGCTACATGATCGAACTCGTGATTAGGAGGTCGTGGGTTCAACTGTGGGTTCAACAGGTGAACCATCTTAGCCTAATAAATTAAGCACACAGATCAACATAGCGCTTCAACCCTATGGGATATGTAAATCGAGTACCAGCCTGCCCGGGTAGGGTTAAGAAAGTACACATTAATCTGCATTGGGTGATTGGCAACACTGCGAAACCATACGGCAGATAAGTTGAAGTAATGCTCCACAGTTCTGAGACTATATACGCTTCAAACTGCGGTCATAATGACAGCACCGAGAATAATTTTTTAAAATTCCTTCGCAGTGACTTTATACGTAATTACACAGTATAAGCAAATAATGACAAAATAATGTGCACAAATATACACACTCCTCATTGCTGGATGTTTACTTATGCTGTAGGCCATATTTAACAAAATTTAGTTTAACTTACAGCATAGGTAAGTTATGAACAAACACAAAATTGACCATTTTATCTGGAACAAAATGCACATTCACAACAAGCAAAAACAACTAGAAATTAAGTAATTCAAATGCGAGCTACTAACGGAAGATGTCATCATTATCATTCCAGCTTGAACTGAGTCTTGTGCTAAGCTTGGTACTGGGTGAAACGTGGGGGGCATCTCCAGATCCATGCAGTGCATCAGTCAGCGGTGACATCGGCAGTGCACGATACGAGCTTCGGCTTGCATTTAACAATGAGTCTAACATGTCAGCAAGTGCCACAAAAACCACACATACATATACGACATCAGTCAATCAATCCATCAAAACTTATCTACATAGCATTATTTATGTCATATGATCTGCATATGATATGATAAGTCGTATGATAGCAGCATATGTTGCAAACAATTCAGAGGTACATAGGCAGTTGGAATTTAAACCAGGGTTAAGGCACCATGGCAGATACCCAAAAAACCTCGTGGATTTCAAGCCCACCTAAAAACCCAGCCCAATCTCAATTCGATTTTAGTTTTTGGTTCCACTAATAATGAAATAACATATAATATTTATTTTATGAGCTATTTAGTCCTTGTGTCTCTTACCACAGTGCCTGGAGTGTTATAGCTACCAATAATGTCACTCCATCAAACATGACAGTTGAAACGCGTTTAGGGGCTGTTTGTAACACTGACTAGTAGGCAGAGGCAGAACTGAATACATTGCAGATCACACATAAGCACATTTCATCACTATCTAGAGTTTATTATGTCTTGTTACACTTGCTCTTGACTGTAATGAAACAAATACATATTTACCTGCTAGCTGCAAGCTACAAACCAACTGAGGACATTTACATAAATCATAAAGCTCACCATTGTGCCGAATGCTGGCGGGTGTGTGTGCACTGTCCACGGAAACATTCTGAAGAGTCATTCGAATGTCGTCAAAGTTGTCATTACACAGATCGTCCACCTCCAAGTCATCAGTTACAGCTCCATCAGCATGAGCTACGCTGCCAGATGATTGCTGTCTGACAGCAGCAACTGATGCAACCTGATTACTCGGATTAACAGTCTTCGATGCACTCACAATGCTTGCTGCAGGTATGCTCACTGCCTTATGACTAGGTAATAAATGTTCAGCATATGAAGCAGGTTCTAAACGTGCTTTGCTGACAAATACCTGTTCCGCTGTAGGCTTCGCCACTCTACTGTCTACATCAGAACGTACACGTAAGTTCTGATATCTTGCTATTAAACTGTCTAAGCTGTCTGTACGAGGTACAGTCAAGACTGGAGAAGTCACTACATCCGTGGCAGGCAGAGACCACTCAACTAGTTCAGATTCAGCAGCAGCAGCATCGATGGAACACTGAATATCATTCGACGGTCCAGGAGGCAATGACTGCACACCACTTGGACTAGCTTTTTTATCTACCGCATTACGACCATCCCGATCAACTGCTTCAACAAACTTGGGAATATTCACAGACCTGCGATGCTTCGATTGTACTGGCGACTGATGAGAAGTATCTTGGTAGGAGACATTTGCAAATTCAGTTACCATGGACGATCTGAAGTCAGCAACATCAGCATCTGAATGGTGACTTAGTCCATGCCTTGTGATGTGATTCGACACATCACTGTGTACTGATGCTGGGATGCTGCGATGCGTGGAAATCGTTCGTGGTTCAACAAATATGGCCGAAGGTCGTGAGAAACGTTGCTGCTGAGGTTTAACTGCAGTGCGCACTCGGCTTGGTAACATCGGCGTCTTTGTCTCCATCAATGACTTCAGCGTTTCATTCAACTGATCGTTCTCAAAATCAACCAAATTGCAAGCAGGATCACAAATGTCAAATCTATCATCTGGCAGCTTCCACAATTCTGGACTCTGCACTGTTCTGCGCGCCGTACCAGCATTATTGTCCGTAGCTAGTATCGTGTCCCTTGTATGCCCACTCATGCTCTCCAGCACCGACGAGTCCTCAGACATTACGACATCTGAACTGCTGCTGCCGTGGATTGAGGATAGAGCACTGCCAGCAGCAGGCAGTCGTGAATCGAAGACATGAGATTTACTTTGACTATCAAATGATACTCTGACATTACCGGCTTCTTCACCATCTACAATTAATGCCAAACGATCTCAATAGTAGTAACAATAGGAGATATTAAGTAAGCCAAAAAAATGCTAATGAACATCAAATACTAGCCAAAAACACATACAGCATGTTGTGTGAGATGGAAAACAGTACAGAAAAAAGTTAAAAATAGAATAACTTTGAAACTAGGCAATTAGATCTCAATACATAATGTGATTATGTTGAGCTCTGTATGCCTTTGCTGACTGGAACCTCACCTTTTGACCTGCTGATCCCGAAACTAAAAAATTAACCTTTGTCCTTGTTGATAAACCATGAAAAAAGAGTTTTGTGAAAATACATGAATATATGCCATGCATACTGCAGGCACAACACTGAGCACACATGACAAAAATAATGCATCTAACTCGACTAATGGGCAAAGTGTGGAAATACAAAAATCAACAAAAAGCAGAACGAAGCTCTCTAACCATCAAGCTGCATCTGAGTAAAAAGCTTCATGGCAACAGTATCCAATGTGTCGACGTCAGGTGCACTGTGGTCACTGACATCAAGCAATGTTGACGACAGAGGACCAGCTGCACTAGTGCTGACTTCACGACTGAATTCAGTCAGTTCATCGGCAAGTGGCAAAGACGATGATGACGTTACTGGTACGTCAGTAACACGAGCTGCAGGAGGTGAATGAGGTATCCTATCAGCCTGCTTAAATGCACCGATATCTACAGCATAAACAACATGCAGTAATTCGATATAGTGGCATAGAGCAGTGTGACCGATCAATGTGGTTTACCTATGCCAAGTAAGGCAGTTACTCATGGCAAACAGGTTAACTATCTCAACAAAAAACCAACCACCCAGATCAACTCAACCTTTCCTCCCTCAAAGGTAGTGAAATTGACTACCATGGCCTCTGGCGGGTGCTGGGGAAAAGCACGTTCACCTGTGGCGGTTGACAGGTAACCTCTGAGATGGGAACAGGTACACACACCATTTAACATTTTATTACTTAATATACTACCAATTTCAATATTGCCAAGGTCAAAGCACACTTTTTAATCACATCACAAAATCTACATAAGAAATATTTATCATGTGCCTCTGATTCATTCGTGACACATGGCACTATACAAATGTGTTTTGATTGATTGATTGACTGATAATTGCCAAAAGAGCTGTGATGACCCTTGTAATCATCTGCATAATTTTTAGGCACATATCTTCACCAAAACACAACTAAAGCTCATAGCTGTTACTTGCAAAATTTTCTGCAGAAAAATGGCTTCATCATTCATTACGAAACTAATTAATTCGACTGACTCAAAGAACAAATTAATATGTAAACTACATTACAAGAATCTATCTCTCCCTTGTTTTTTGTACACTGCATTACAAAGACAAATCTCTTCCTTGTTAATACCTCCAAGGCAACAACTTCATTCCAGCATAGCTAAACAGCTAGAACCAATAATCCACAAAATTAATACCTTTAAGTACCACTGAATCAAACAGCACACAGCAAAATTAGCAATTAATGATCTACCAAAAATTAGCTTGACATAATTTAATGTCATTTACCCATTTCTGACAAAGGGTCAAATCCCTCAGCAAGTGACTGTTCTGGCTGATCGGACATAAGCATGTTCACAACCTAGAACATTATCAAAATAAAAGTGTTTCATTCCAATATTCTAAATAGTGTAAATCATCAGTATCACATATCTTCATCAAACTTAAACCACTGGATTAAAAATTAAAAACTGATAACAATCTACTGGCCCACAGAATTAATACGGATGAAAATTGGATAAAAACACAAAATTAAAAGGCTCAATATGCACAAAGGTTCACTAAAAGACAAAGCAGTGGCTTAGACAGTGCAGAAGTAGGTTATCACATATGTACAGTGTTTAAACAAAACAAAATGTAAACATGTTTCATAGTGCATCCAAAATCATGTACATGGTATGCAGAAGAAATTTAATACAGATAAATGAAGAATGTTTCAATATAAACTGAGTACCTAATACAAGCTGGGAAGTAAAAGTAAATTGGTCTAATGAAAGCCAGAGCATCGCATTGCAAGTTCTGCTGTACAATTCTTGGAGTAACAAGAAATCTGAGCTAATGCCCATGAGATGCGCGAGAGCCCATACCAGTTTCTGTTCTCAAGTAATTTTAGTCCATATCCATCCATCTTGTCTCAATTCACTATTCTGCAGCCAAAAATTCACTAAAAACCCCCTATTTGGTAGTTGAAGGTCATTCAAGGTCATTGATGTTAATACACTGTGAGGCATAAAAAACACACAAAAAACTTATCGATCATAACATAAAGACGAATTATCGAATTTTAATAATTTTTGGTACAACTATTCTAGACACAACTTGCCATCAAACGGTTATTCAAGTTTCCACATCACTCAATATATGCTTCTGCAGTACATGGGGAATTAAAACACATAAAATCAGCGTAAAAATGAACAAAAAACGCCAAAAACCATCCATGACATTAATGATAGCAACTCGGAGAAGAATAACGAGATTTTTTTTACAGTTTTTGGTATAAACATTTCCGACATAACTGGCCATTGAATGGCCATTCAAATTCCCAGCTTAAGTAACGTCTGTTGCTGCATTACCTGGGGAAACAGAACAAGTGCAACATGAGATAAAAAATACATAAACAAATTTAATCATTACAGAGACGTAACAGCTCTGATCACAGTTCATCCAACAGTATTTGCAGCAGCAAGTTAATGGGACGCTGTTTAGATATATCAATGAACTCACAAAGCGACTGGTTGAAGTCTGAAACAAAACATTGTCAACACTGCTATCAACAAATGGAGAATGCATCGCCCTACCTATGTTTGCACAAATGGCCAATATTTCGAATATTAACTGTCAGCAGTTGCACAACTAAACAATTCGATAAACTGTCAACCAAAGTGCAAGAAATTTGGAAAAAATGTGCCAAATGTGCATTATTTTAATGAAATAATGATATTGCACTGAATAAAAATGTAATATTTTGCTTGTTTTGTTTTCCCCCAGGTAGTGCAGAAGCAAATGTTGGGTGAGATGAGTTATGGTAAAAAAAATTCTGTGTGTTTTTTATGCCTCACAGTTGTACTAAAAAGCACGTTACCAGTGCTTGTTATGACAATTAGCATGTCTGTGCCTATCTGCAAGCGTTTTCACGCTAGCAAGTCAATAGCGAAAAAATCACCACTTTTTAAGGGGATACCCAAATTCGACACCCGTGTGCGCCAGTCTCATTGAACGTAGAAGATTGAGACCTAGAATGTTAAAATCTATGTTCAATGATGAAAATTTCATATCAAGATTGTCTTGGTCTATCTTCCACCATTTTGGCGCAATTCAGTCTTAAAATGTGCGTTGCAGTCCAAAATCGCGAAAAATTCACTAAAACCCCTTATTTTGGTGATTCAAGGCCATTCAAAGTCATCGATCTAGACATTCCTAAGAAGCTCGTCACCAGTGCTTATTATGATAACCAGCATGTCTGTGCCTATCTGCAACCATTTTCATGGCAGACAAGCCATTATCGGCAAAATAACGTCTTTTTTAGCGTGGGTGCCCCTCTCTCGCCTCCTCGTTCGTGAAGACCCCCTAAACCAAACAGTGTGAAATTTTGTCACATAACACTAGAGACCCTAAGCTATCATACAGTCAGAACCAGAAAACTCTATCTCACCTGGGCTTGGAAAGGTACCAGGACGTAACAGACACAAGACACCAAGACAGAATTACCATAGCTAATATGCACTATATCTAGCTATGCTAGCTCGCGCGCGTAAAAAACACAAGCCTTCTGTCTTATCACTGTCAGAAATAAATGACAGTTCTATTCTACAAAACTTTGAGAATTAATATTACTAGAAAAGAAAATACTAACAACAATTATAAATACCAATAATCATAATGTATACAGATGCACTACACAGCAACATGGTGGTCTGACAATGCAAAGCTACTAGAAGGCTACAAAGCTAGTACTGACTCGATCAGCCAAATGATCCAAGTGACTCTTTGGTGGAGGTTTTGATGCAACTGTTCCTGGCCTGCTGTCCTTCTGCCACTGGGCAGCAGTTGTGACGATTGCAGATGCATTAGGCTTCAAACACAAGCATCAAGTATTAGGAACAAAGCATCACTAAGAAAGCTCCTCTGCTAAACTGTTGAAAGATTAACTAACATAAATAAAATAAATGCACAAAGATTGCAAAGCGACACAATTAGTAAAAAATCACGAAAGTAACATGGCTTTTCAATGAAATCATCTAATTTCAATGACATTGCTTTCGAAGTAATATTTATATTGTCAAATTTATCAACAATTTTTAGTCTGTTGCTGCTTCAATATTGTAAGCAACATTTTGTTTCAAATTGATGTTTTTTATAGACAGCATCTCTCTGCAGTGCTGACACACTAGCGCACTTGGTGCACTAAGGCCACTGAATACAGCTAAACGCCACTTGCCAAAACATTTTTGTAGCACATGTAACACTGTATCAAATCCATGGGTTCCGGTCCCTCCGTAGTAAGGCGCTTGCAAAATTTATGCAATGCTGCTAAGTTCACATGAAAGATGACGAGACTTCTGCTATATTACATAAAGAATTAGTTTAACAGCATTCACTGCAGAAAATACCTATAACAAAGACAGCAAGACTCTGGTATTATGTAGCAAATTTTTAAGCATCCAATGAAAAGTCGCTAGTAAGAGAACAAAAGAACAAAGAGCAGTATCGCATACGATAGGCTCAGCCAAGTGGCACACCTGCTTGCTGGTTATCAAAGCCGGCTCTATGTGTTGACTTTGAGGCGATGACAACGTTGATGACCGCTTTTGCTATTAGACAAACAACGAAGGTAAATAACAGTTGCACAGAAAATGCACCAAGCAATCATAGGGCAAGCGTGAATGAGTACAGTTTAATGTCCAACTTGACACATCTATTTATTACCTCTGCCAAGGAGGTTTTGTTTTTGCTGGTTTTTGTCTGTCTATCTGTCTGTGTGTTAGCAAGATAACTCAAAAAGTTACGGACAGATCTTTCTGAAATTTTGAGGGCATATCGGGAATGGCAAAAACTACCAATGACTCAATTTTGGGGGTGATCCGGAAGGAATCCTGGATCACTTTGAAATTTTCGTTACCATTGCTTTCAATGGGGCATAAGGG
>Ga0209671_1005295_pt1 | contig 13017 bp, 6 predicted proteins | sample WorMetHERISLAND2_2_FD_187401 | JGI IMG/M metagenome (GOLD analysis project Ga0209671, IMG submission 187401) | Marine gutless worms symbiont microbial communities from Max Planck institute for Marine Microbiology, Germany - Olavius geniculatus... | ecosystem: Host-associated > Annelida >... | reverse complement strand
TGACAGGGCTATATGAAGTATTACCTGACAGATTAATGATGTATGTCAATCAAGCACATAATATTTATATAAAAATGTCTCTAAAATCAGAACTTGGTGCTATTTACATTGTCACAATGTCACTCATGTTACAATGGTGCTTCAGCTTACAGTCCTTTCAGTCAAAGGCTAGCTGCCTCCAACTGATTGCTAACAGATTTCAGTTCATCATCTTTGTCATTAGCTGCCCATCTCAAACTGTTTAATTTGTCAATACAGGTAATATCATGAAATTTCTCTGCCTTGTCAGCATAGTCATCAGCAGACTTGATCATAAGCAATTTCAGTAATTAAGCACAAATGTTACTGGAAAAAATTACGGATTCAGTATCTTAGTTTTTCAGGATAACACTAGCAAAAATCAGGACTTTTTTCAGCACCCATGTCCAATTTCAGGACTTTTCAGGACCAGTGGGAACACTGATTACATGACACGAGACGACAATCTGAATTTCAGTAAGATCATGTGCAGTCCTGAAATTTTTAGTAAACAGTCCTATCAGTTGACTCAAGTCACAGAACATTGTGTGAGAGCGTGCGCCAGTCAGGATTCGAAGTCAAGTCATATCTTATCTAGGTTGGACGAGTAAAGTAAAAAAAAACAGTCCTTCAGTAAGGAAACAACACATTTGTATACAGTGGCGCAACAGGCTTACAGCCACAAATAAACAAGTAAGCAAAAGTGGGAATATATTATTTTGCATTTCAACACAGACGTCGCAACAAACAGATGACGAACACCTAATGCAAATACAACCAAAATATGCCATATCAGCTCAATTCATATTCTGACAAAATATAATGGCTTGCTTTATGCTATTCGTTAGGGTCAAACAATGCAGCCTCTTTAAAAAAGTAGCAATCCAGCAATTTTAAAAGGCTCTGAGGCAAACGAGGAATGCAGTGGTGTTGTTTGCTAAAAAAAACTAGGCCAGACAGGAAGTAGCAATTCTCTGACTGGCACTACCAATTTCTGCATACTTCCACCAGACAGATGCAATCTCCAACAGAGATTTTTGGCGCTCAAAATTTCATCTTTGCCCTAGCCCCAAACTTCCCAAAATAAGGTTATTTCAGTTTCAAATAGTAGCTGTTGATATTTTTTCACAGGACTGACCAGATGTTTCATAAACACACCAAAAATAAAAGCAGTACAACAAGCATTTTAAACTGACATTTAGGGAATAAAAACTACTATACTCAAGTCATGCTTGGCAATCACAAACTGGGTGATTATAACAGTGCTGTTTGTTTTCCATTTGAGCCTATGAAAAATGCATGATTTTTAAGGATATTTTTCCGGGACTTTCCAGGTCCTGGAATTTTCAAGAAAAAAATCCATGACTTTGCAAGAGGCGTGGAAACCCTGCTTGTAATTTCACGCAACCTCGGCCTTACGAATACACAACAGCAGATCACAAAGATGAAACCTGTGACGTTCTTCTGCACCTAGCAAACTAAAACCAATACTATAGAATAACCAACAAAAATAATTAATTAGACAAATAACCAAACAAATATTCATCTTTTATTTGTGAACAAATTCTGCGACAACGTAAACAACATGCCTGCTAACCAATGCTTGATGGCGTACATATTTTTGACCAATCATGCCTCCACACAGAAAAAAATGGCCAATTTTATCCTTGGGATTAGAACTTGTTCCATTCAACATGATAAAAACATCCGATTTTAAGGATCAAATATCATTGGCTTTAGAACACAAACAAAGAATCCTAGTTTTCCATAGTTCATTATACTCATACAGTTTAGGTAACAAACAGTAAAACTGAACAGAACACAGCATACATGTACATAGATAGGTACACCTATACACAAACAAAAGCCTATACACATGTTATAGTGGTTTCTATCCCCCCAAATCTGGAATCAAAATTGGGTGCAACTTCCCCCTCCCCATTTTCGGACTTGAGTTTCCCCTCCATTTTGGGCTTCTTCTCCAGTTTGAGGGGAAGCTTTGCTAAGGGTGTATTCGGTGTAAATTAAAAAAACAGGGGAAGGTGGAGTTTTGCCGAGTGTTGATTGCCCAGTAAAAATAAGGGGAAGTTTTGATTTGCACCCTTAACAAAACTCCCCCCTATTTTTCACTGGGCGCAAGCTGCACCCACCAGGTATAGAGATAAAAGCTACTGCATATACACATTAATTTATGCAATGTTGGGTTGAACCTGCCACCTCCTTCCCCCCTATATCGCTCCCACAATCTACTCGTTTCTCCCTTCCTGCTTGCTCCTTGTCCCATTAATCGAGCTCTGTTTCTCTAAGTTTCCTCAGTGGTGCAGGTGGAGCTTAGTATGAAATGATTTTTGATAAAAATAAAATAAATAAATGGTATAAAACGCAATGCACACAAAGCTTTAATCTCAAAAAGAATAGTATGTAAGCAGAAAGAGCGGTACAGCTTTGGGTCACAGTTTCTGTTGTTGACAAATTTTCCTCCTATGCTCATTGCTGAACCCGATGAACCCTTTGTATAACATTGCATAATGCATACCCGGTACGCAGTAAATATGAGTACCTGGTACAATGAATGACAAGACTGGACGTTATTAAAACAGAAAACCCTAATGACTGAACAGAAGATTCCTAGTGACGATGTGTGAATGAACACATGGTGTCAAGACGACGAAGTATGCGTAGGCAGCAACGACTTCAGCCTCTTGTTCTGTATGAACAAACACGTTCCACACATAACATTGTGTATACCACAAAACTTAATAAAAGAACAGAAACACTGACTATGCGGTGAGCCTCTTGCATTTAAAAAGCAAGTAGTTTATAACGTAAAACAGTTGTAGATGATAAAGATTTGAAACCTTGCATGCAAACTACACTGTGAGGCATAAAAATTACACCAAAATTTATCGATCATAACTTGAAGGTGGATCATCAGATTTTGATAATTTTTGGTACAACTATTCCTGATACAACTGGACATCAGATGATTATTCAAGTTTCCACCTCACCCAACATATGCTTCTGCACTACCTGGGAAAATCAACGAAATAAAAAAGTAACTGGTTAAAGTCTGGAGCAGAACAGTATTAACACTGATACAAATGAATAGAGAATGCATCTCTCTGCCTGTGTTTACACAAATAGCCAATATTCTGAATATGTACCATCAGCAGTTGCACAAATCAACAATTGGATAAAATGTCAGCCAAAGTGCTAGCAATTTGGACAAAATGTGCTAAATGTGTGTTATTTGAACCAAATAATGATACTGCCTTGAATAAAAATGTAATATTTTGCTTGTTCTTTTTTTTTTCTCCAGGTAGTGCAGAAACAGATGTATAGTGAGGCGGGAACACAAATGATCATTTGATGGCCAGTTGTGTAAGGAATACACGTAACAAAAGTTATTGAAATCTGATAACCCCTCCGTAAAGTGACGATCGATATATTTTGGTGTTTTTTATGCCTCACAGTGTAGAAGTACTGGCCCAGTGCTGACGTAATCTGCAACTGCAACCATCTGCCGAGAGCCACACGTTGTTAAACTTAGAACTCATTTTTGGAACTGAAAATTGGCAAACAGGGTTCCTACAGGTCTTTTGTAACAAAATTCCATGACTTTTCCCTGACTTTACCAGTCATAGAATGACAATTTCCATAACCTTATTGAAACAATAACCATAAAGCACAAATGTCAGAAATGGTACACTATAGCATAAAGTAATGAAACCGTATTGATGGAGCAATATGCAAATGACAAAAGCCCTGGTTGGAAGGCCACCCTCCTCCGCCCCCCCCCGTGAAGCTGAAACACTTCTAGCTTTTGGAGGTTTAACGGAAGCTGCAAATTTGTCTGCCTATTAATATTTGAGGACACAAAAAATACAGACATCTGCAGTTTGCATGATCCAAGATCATTCTCCCTGACTTTTCAAAATTTTCCCCTGACCTTTCCCTGACTTTCTCTGACCACACAAATTCCCGGACTTTTTGCAGTTTTCCTTGACCTGTAGGAACCCTGAGCACTCTGGTCACGCCAGACATCAGGAACACTCATACAATTTTATTTTTTTTTGCAGCTATTAGTTCTAGAGTCAAGAGCTCAAATGCATCGAAGAGACAGACAGACAGACGGGCATTTGGCAAAACCAGCATTGCGACTCATTAAGATTAAAATGGCCACATAATAAAAACGCAATGGTTACACTGGTTAGTAGAAACGGAGTATAACTGCTGTGAGATAGTTAATTCTTAAATTGAGGCAACTGCATCAACAAATACGATGTGAAAAACAAAATTATTTGAAGACAAATCGTGACCATATAAATACTGCCAACAAACCTTGTGTTTGGGACAGAATACTTTGAAGTTTTCCAACTCTAAGCTGCAGCCTGAAATTCAAACAGAACAGAACAATAAAACTGCATCTCATCGGAGCAAAACTGCACTCAGTGAACAGAGAAATACACGAACAACTCTATTTGGTTGTTAACAATCTTCTATAATCAGCATAGACAGCAAGCATAACGTGATCTTCGCATATATTTTAGAAAGACAACTGCAAAAAAACACTTAACATATTAATTCATCAATCAATTGCAGCACACACAACTACAAAGCTGGATTATTTTCTTTGATCAAATAGTTTAACAAAAAACATACAAAAATCATTACTGAACTTAGCTGACAAAAAAACTAGAAATAGTATGTAGAACAAAAAATATTTCAAAAATATTTGAAATGACAGTTTATAGATCGGTGAAATTATTCTTTGAGTCAAATAAAAAATGTCAAGTGAGTAAGTAGGGTTTAAGGTTCCCCCCGACAAGTATAAATCATTTTGGGGAAAGCCTTTCCAGGCAATGCACACATATAAACAAACACATAATAAAACACAAAATTTTACCTTCACAGAAAGAAACATAAGGAACACACAAAACACAATATATCAATCCTACGCTAAAATTGTAATCTGACCAAGTGACCATTATGAAAGTGTATACATATGTAATAGGAATGGTAGTTAATCAACATCTAATCAACATCTAAGAATGCGGCAATGATGCGTACTGCCCACAACTTTCCATCAAATGACCGTAAACTTCTAGTTCCCACATCACCAAATGTCGTTTCTGCACTACGTGGGAAAACCCAAACCGGCAAATTGGATAAAAATGCAATATTTTGTTGGTTTTGTTTCCCCAGGTAGTGCAGAAGCAGACAATGAGTGCAGTGGAAAATTGGACAGCCATTTGATCGCCAGTGGTGTCGGAAATATGGCTGTCAAAAATTCTTAAAATCTGATAATCCTTCTTTAAGTTACAATTGAAAATGTCCGAGATGTTTTTTTTCGGAGACGATGTAGAAATAGACTGAAGAGAATCATTACCTGCATCAGCAGCACAGAGGTAGTGATAGCAGAGCGAGCAACCTTTGATAAAACAGCCCAACGTTGCGCCACCCAGATGACAGAGTGAACATACCTAGCGATGGAAAATAACAAGCACTGCCGATAACAAGCAATAAGCAACAGAGAATTACCAGAATATGAAAACAGATAATGGCCATTATCGATTGTGTGCTTACATTATGTATTTATTTAAATATGTTTCCAAAAATACACTCTTTTACCTCAAAATGCACACAATTTCATCAATAACTCGCCTCTGCTTCTGTGCTAAATGCTAACGTAAGAAGTGGAAAAACAAGATTCAGAAATCATGTCTGTATACTTTTGGGATATCTGTTTTCAAATATAAGCCCAAAACCTATTTATTCAGCCCACCGTTTACAGAACACTAGTCGCAAGTACTGCATTCTGCCTCTGAAGTCATCCAAAGATGACGTTTATGTTACCTATAAAACTCCAAATGTCAACATGACTGGGGTAGAATAATATGAATGTAAACTGAAAGCAACATCATGAATATACCATTTGCAAAGAGAGTGTGACAGCAGCTTCTAGACCACAGAGACGACCAGTGGGTGAAAAACAGATACCACTCGTCCATATTGCACAGTCTTCGTGTAGCCATATTTCTGATGGAATTCTTTTATTTGGAGATGACTGATTTTTCTTAGGCGACTTCCTAGCAACCGATGGAACGTATTTCTGTAACTGCTGATGGCGACGTTGAGAATTTTTAGACACTATCGTGAAACCGCTTTGTGGACTTTTCTTTGCTGAAGAACTTCGACTCTTGGGTGATGAGCCGAGGCATGTGGCACTATCAGATTTCGCAGATCTGCCTGACACAGCATAGTATGGACCAAACAGATCACCCAAAGTCCGATAGCTACTGCCCTGCTGGCAGAAAATGCACCTCCATGGCACGGAGTCTTGAAGTTTGAATGATGTAGGATAACAGCTAGAACTGAGCACGACGGCACTCTGCTTCAGCCTTGTAGATACATCGTCATCCACATCCCGTGCCCCAGACACCACAGTGCACGACGTTGGACTATCCTTTGAGCCACAAAGATGCACAACTGGACCCAAACTGCCAGCAGAAACTGAATCAGAGTCAGCCTTAAACCGCTTTACTGAATCAATCCTCGTTTGCTTTATTGTAACACTAGCATCATTTTTTGAATGCATCCGACTGTTTGATTTTCTATATGACTGATCTAACTGCTTGACTTTGCTGCTGTCCACACGATCTACATTCAGTGCTGGCTTTCCCTGGCTCACTAACACTTTTCTTCCCATCATGGTACTCTGCACAGTTTGCCGACATTTTTTTTGAACGTGATTTGGTTTACGTAACTTCGATTGCTCAGAAGCCAATGTACCAGAACTTCCAGTGGATTTATTCTGCAGAGGAGTTTTTACAGCATGGGAAATGAGAGACTTGGACCGACTAGTTTCTCCCTCCAGTGTTGAGACTGCAGGCGAGTCCAACTTTACGCTACTAGACACCGAGTAGATTTCGACATCATCGTTGTCCTCGTCTGAACTCGAAATATCAATGATTGTGACGACAAGATTTTCAACTACGCCATTTTCGTTGGTGACACTCATCTCCATACTGCGCTTGTCTTTACCAAGCAACTCTGCTTCAGATGAAGAGTCGATAACTGGTTTTACGTCACCATAACAATCTGTACTAGTAGCACCACACGCATTAGAACTACACGAACTAGCAGTGACTTGAGGCATACTGTGGGATGCTTTAGTTAAATCTGCAGCCAACGAGGTGCCAGATACAACACCAGCAACCTTCATTTCTGAACTTCTTTTACGATATGAAATAGATGACTTTGCTGGGGACATTCTCTTTGACCGTTTAACCTCTGGTGAGGTAGACAACTCATGATACTTAGATGACTTGCATTTTCTGTTACCACAACTGCTTTGAGAACTCTGCAAACCTGACTGTGACAACAAAGACAGCTGAGATTTCCTACTTCTGTCTGCTTTGTACAATAAGTCAGTGGCTGGTTCTTTCTTGGGTGACCTAGCCTGTGCTGAACACTTGCTTGCTGGCAAAGTGGTGGCTGACTGGCCACCAGAGTTCATATCTCGCTTCCACTGTTTTGTGCAAAACTGCAGCTGCGGAACAGACGTGTCAGTTCTGCGCTGTGGAAAACTTTTTCTTCTGTTTGGCTGGCTAATTCTACTACCATTCTGAAATACATTTGAAGATGGCAAAATAACACCTTCGTCGCTAGCAGAGTCCAAAAGTCTCGTACTGAGAAGCGACTTCCTTTTGGTCCGGCTGTGCTCTTTTCTATCAGTCACTACTGCCTTCGGTGATAACTTTTCTGAGTCAGCGGCATGTGGCAACAATGTCCTGTGACGATTCAACAGATTCACATTCCATGCTGTTGGCGAACGTTTTGTATTGTTATGACATGGAGACTGGGGTGACGTGGGCACTAAATCCGCATCAACTATTATAACACTGTCATCATCGGAGTCATCAAATGACTTCCTGTCATCATCTGAAGTGAAATTCTCAGCTGGTGGCTGTACTGCAGAAGTACTCATGCTACTAAAATCTGCAACTGATAGCTGTCTGTTCTGGTTGCTATTCAACATCAATGTAACAGCCTCTGTGACTTTCTGGCTGGTAGAAACAGTCTGAACAGAGGAACAGGGCTGGCACAGAGTAGTTATGTTAGAACTTGTCGTATCTTCGACAGATCGCCGTCGGACGGGAGAGCAGACAAAGGGTGCATTATTTGCAGCAGTGGACGGTATTAGGACTATGCGCTTAGGTGAACTGGCTGAACCAGTGGTGGATGTAATCGATCGATGCTGCTCAGCTGTTGGCATATCAAGTGAGCCGTAGTTGTCTGCAAACAGCTTAACAATGACGTTACGCTTCTGTACGTCAACTGATGGGCACACCTTCCTAACGCTGACAGTTCGTGTGCTGGACACTACCTGTGGGGCAGGTATACTGGAACACGCTACAGTCACAGCCTGTACTTCACTGCTTGCAGGCGTTACACACGTGGTCGTGGCAGATATTATTCTGTTACCGGACACTGAACTCACTGGGTTGCTTGACTGGTACACATTACCAGATGTCACTGCTGCTGCTGACACACAAAGTTTATCACCAACAGTACAAGCTGTCACCAATGGTCTGGTAATGGATGTTACAGGACTCAACACAGATGTCTCCTGTACAAGAGATCCGCGACAAGCAACCGAGATAATGCCACGTCTCGAAGCATTTTCGGAACTGCTTGTCAGTACGCCATCAACATGAGGTGCTGCAGACAACGTTCTACGAACATCAGCTTCAGTGGTACTGCCGTGGAATGTGGAGCTAACACAAGATGTGACACACACAGTATCAAAGTCGGTTCTCACTGCACTAGCAAGTTTGTTCTGATCTGCAAGTCCATGGTTCGCATGTACAGTCAGAACATGTGGCAATAATACACGCTTCGGAGATGTGCTAACTTTGATGGGAGATATGCATCTTCGTGCTGGAAGAATAATGATGCGAGGTGGTGGAGTGCCAGACGGTATGGCTGTTGATACCGAACAACCTGTCTGCAAAGTTGGTACGGAACTTGTCGCAGATAACTGATCCGTAGATATCGACTGGGTCTCTTGCACTGAAGGACTTGAACATACCTGTTCACAAATGAACTGCTATAAAACAAGAGAGACAGCCTCACTGGCAGCAGACACAAAAGCCCCTACATCTGTACAGTAAATCAGCTACGGTACTACACAAACTGGCATCAACATGACAAATCAATGATACATGTCTAATGTTCAATTTCTTCTTTTAACTATTAACAGCCGTAAGCCAAATCTGCATGCCAGAAACACCTAACTTTTGCAACTGACTGAAAATAATAAAGACTACATTTTATGAACGTCAATGAACATGCGTTAGTTAAAGTTAGTTAGATGTTAGTGATCTAGACCATAGCCAGAAAAAGTTTACATATTCTGCATCCTGCTGTAGAAGTAATAAGTTATACTGACAACGTACTACAACGACGATGTGTAACTAAATATCAGGCAATTTACCTGATTATGAGCCAGTGCTGCGCTGGCAACAGTCACACTAGAGGTAAACACTTCTGGTGCTGATAAAATCAGTGACTGAGGAACATCCAAGCAGCTTAGAGAAGTTGTCATTATCGAATATGAGAGCGACACCACATATCAAGAATAGCATGAACTATACACAACACAATAAAATACCATTTCTTTAAAGCTTCAAAACAAATACAATGATTTCCGGTAAATTCATCTAGCAAAATCAAGTGCTGCAAAATTAGTAAGTTAATTTACACTGGTAACCAATGGCAAGAAGCAGATGATTGGTACACAACAGCATGCTCAGCCAGGACCAATCACAAGACTCCATACAGATTTATAATTATCGTGTAGGTCAAAATGAGCACTTATAACTTTGTTCCTAGTGGACGGAATTTCACAATTTTTTTTGTTTAACGCCCAAAGGATCCTTCTCGTCAACGCCGTTTAGATTTTGTCACTATCTTCATCAATTTCAGAGATATTCGCGGTTAAACTCGAAAGTTGTCATAAAACGTACTAAATTTTTGACGTTTTTTGCCCTCCCAATTTTTTAGGAGGGCGGTGCCCTGAAATTTCGTACTTGTGTTAACACCTCAACATAGAGACACGTCAAGTGCCAAAGTTTCGTTGGGCTACACCCCCTAACTCCGAAGTTATAAGCGCTCATTTATTCCATTTTAAGCCAACTTTTGACCCCCCTTTGAAAAAAGTTGTAAGGGGGGCACCCGTCCCCGGTGGAAGTGCGCTAGTAAGACTTGGTGATTCTCTAGTGCATGTAAAAATTTGGGGGTGCAGCACCTTCTAGGGGCCGAAATATGGTCTTCCGAAATCTGCGCTTTCGGTGGGTACCATTAAGAATCTAAATCTCCAAGGTTACTGGACCAAACTTTACTGGACTTGTTTCGCCTAACGCAGGAGGAATCGCGATAGATGGAATGACTATCCGATTTTGAATATATTCATCCGTTTCGGAGATATTCGCCGTCGAACTTCAAAGTCGTCTGAAATCGGGCCAAATTTTGCATGTTTTTCGCCCCTGAAATTTTTTTGGGGTGTGCCCCCCGAAATTTTGGACTGGCATTATAAAATAGGGCCTAGTACTGACCATCGTGCAAAATTTCACGCCGGTCGGCCCACGCATCTCGGAGATCTCGCGGTGACAAAAAAACATCTGCAGTAAAACATAAGTCCTTCCGAAAACTATCGTTTTCGGCGGACTAAAAAATTATTCTTGCCTGTGCTACCAAATTCCCTATGATTTGTTACTTTCTGTTTTTGGCTTAATATCTGAGTGTGACATCATCGCAGAAATATGTATTTTAATGCTGCACAGCAACAAAATTTCAACAATGAAACTTTTCTACTGCAGCTAATGATGGTCGTCAATGCCAGATGTTCAGTTTTATAGACTGCATAATGGTCTTCGGGCCTGTGATTTGATGCTGCATCTTTGCCATGATTTTTGCAATTTTCGCAAAAATTTGCCGTGTTTTTTGGCATTTTTGCTATGATGATTTTCCACTGTCCTTAGTAATGACAGAACGGGTAAAGATGGGTCGTATTCGACCATGTTTTACAGTAATTGCAAATCATTCTTCTTCTTCATCTTCTTTTTTGATAATGCACAAAGCCGGCACATCACACAGGAATGCACGGTCAACTCAAATAGCCTAAGTCATTAAGAAGGCCAACTGCAACATCTGCTCAGAAAAACCTAATTAAGAAAGTCTTGCATTGTATCGCGCAATCAAAGACAATGCCATTGCCGTGAATGGGTATGGGTAATTTCCTGAAATGCGGAATGCGGAAAGTAATTTGCGGAACGAAATCTGCAGAATGAAGATGATTGGTTGACGGGCGAGATCACGTGATCAGCCCGATTCCGCAATTTACTGCATACCTTCTGAGCTTGACGTGGTGGTAATTTGCGGAATATATGGTGCGGAATTGCAGTAGCTGACAATGGAAAATGACAAAAACGTTGCAAAACGTAGAAAAAATGCTAAAATAACATTAACACTCCAAAACGTACAATGTGATTGTGAACTGTGACTCTGTAATAAACTGATTTAATTTTACGACTATAATATTATTGATTATATTTTTTTTTATTTCTTTTGATGTTTGAATATAAGTCTACTGTTGTTATTATTTAAATTTGTGCTGCTGTAGCCTGTTATGTCGAATAAAGTATGTTTAAATCATTATAACGCCTGTGCTGAGATGAACAGTAGCCCCTATATTTAGGCTTATAGTAATGTAACACTGCTGTTTCACGTAAAATGACTTGGCGTCGTCTATTAGGATATTATTAATCCGAAGTTCATACATTAAAGCATAAATTACACAATAATTAGCGATTGTAACCGATCATTTGATTAAATTAACAAAAAAATACATACATAAATAAATAAATAATAAAAATATGAAATTTAATATTTAGAAGTAAAATATAAAAAAATAAATAAAGTAAAATAACATAACAGTTTAAAAACATAGGCCTAGGGCCTATAATTTAAAAAATTAGCAAGCAATCAATAAAATATTTTGAAAGAATTTAAAATGACAAAGATGAGATATGACAGCGGCGTATTTTAATCTAAGCATGAGATATAGCGTACATTAGCCTACGTTGCTCGGTAATTAGTGGCAATAAATGCCGAGTGCGGCCGGGGGCGTTATCGATCGGTCAGTCTGTCATTCCGCATATTACCCACCGTTCCGCAGCCTACTTCCGCAGATTTCATTCCGCAAATTACTTTCCGCATTCCGCATTTCCGCAAATTACCAACACCTGCCGTGAATAGTTCACGGATAGTTAAGCCTATACCTGAGCAGACAGAGACACTATATTAGAGCCGTTCATCGCAAGGAAAAATGTAGGCCTACAGTATTTGCATTTTGCGTTGCACGTTTGGCACGTTAAAATGCCAGTTGATATAATACGGGTCGCTTATTAGCGTGATACTTGATCAAAGTAACGTAGACCTACAATGATAAAACAATGCTAAAAATTAGCCTACTACCGGGTATCTCCTTCTGCAAGACACAACAAGGCTTGTGAGCATGGTGGTCGAGCGCTCTGTAGAATTGTACACTTATTCAACTGACATAACTCAACAACAAGAACGTTTTGCGCAATTTTAATTTCACAAAATACACCTTTTCGAAATTTCGCATTTTGCAATCCCCAAAGTACACCTTCCCATCTACAATCATAAGATGCGCGCTTCCTTGCCCAGAAACAGGGGAGGGCAATGAGGGGGAGGGAACTAGGGATGCGCTTTTCGGTTAATTTCAAAACCGGTTAACCGAAACTACTAACCAGTTTGTAACCGGTTAACCGAAAATGGCCGATCTGCAAATTTAGCAACGTAGCTGGCCGAGGTATTAGCCCCCCCAAGCTGCAAATGTCAAAAATTAAAAACGACCGGTTAACCAAGTCTGGCAGCAATGTCATGATCGGCGTAGCCACTAGCCAATAG
>Ga0209671_1005294_pt1 | contig 13017 bp, 10 predicted proteins | sample WorMetHERISLAND2_2_FD_187401 | JGI IMG/M metagenome (GOLD analysis project Ga0209671, IMG submission 187401) | Marine gutless worms symbiont microbial communities from Max Planck institute for Marine Microbiology, Germany - Olavius geniculatus... | ecosystem: Host-associated > Annelida >... | reverse complement strand
ATAACAACGTTTCTCTATCAGAACACTAGGTAGCATACCTTAACTAACGAGCGAAAAGCCCGAAACTCAGTTCAAACTTTACCGATCTATTACCCAGGACAACGCTGGGTAACGATATACCAAGGTACGATTGAATATTCTTAACAATTTCAATGTTATTCGTCCTAAATGCAAAGTCACGTTAGGTCTTTCACAACGTAAAGAATCTCAAGTGCAGTCACAATCACAATCACAATCCAGACTGTTGAGCAAAAAACAATCTAGATGAGAAACCTGAAAAGTCTGTTTACAGTAAATGGTTGCTTATGCAGATTATAGTTACAACTGGGTATCTGAAAATCATGCGTTCTGTTTCTACCAAGTCCATCACGCAGTTGTCTCACTAGAGGCAGGGACGAGGACGTGACAAAACCCTTCCTACAGTGTTTAGAACAGACTGAATATTCAGCCTGCTCTGTAAATGCGTTACATCCGTTACGTGGTTTCCAGTCATTGACAAGTGTAACCTAATCAACCGGCAGGTGAGACGGGAAGGTCACGTGACACTGCAGGCGGAAGCGGAAGATGGACGTCGGTTGGACCTTCGTCTCACGGGTCGTCCGCGCCGATGGTTGCGGTCGGCAGTGTCAGCGCTGGTGGTGGAGACATGTTCGTCGCTATACTGCTGGGCAGCGCCGGAGCATTTGTCGTCATCGTCGTCGTCGCCGTCGGCGTCGTCATTGTTCTGCGCTGTAGCTCCAAGCGGACGCGCGTCGAACGATCTCCGCTCAAGAACTCAGCAGGCAGCCTCGCCAACGCGCGCTGCACTAACTTCAGCCTCAACTATCTCAGTCCGTCGCATGAGCGATACGCCAGCTGCTCCGTCACCGCAAAGGTACTAGCTACAACGACGCTTTTACCGCCATATCGCAGTGCAGCACGGTAGTATAACTCGGTCCCCGTAAAAGATAAGGTAGGCGTCTAAGGGCGATGAACGTTAAGTATAGGAAATGGCGATGGGGGGTCTTGTAACTCCGAAACCCCTCAACCGATTTCCATAAAACTTGGCAGGATTGATCACATCGCACACTCGACCCCACACGCAAAATTTGGTTACAATCGGTTCAAAGGGGGCGTGGCTGCGCATGCGCGAAATTCGCCGTTAGGCGTCTATTTTTTTACTTGCGCATGGCTACAGGTTCGCACGTTGAATCGACAAACGCCGCCAATGGCTTAAACGAAGCGTCCAGAGGCCGGACACATTCCTGATATGGTTTCAATTAATTTTTTTTTAAATTTACCCCTTTTTATGCCCAAATTTTTAAAAATTTGCATTACGGCCTATGGGGAATTCAAAGCGGTATAACTCGGTCCCCGTAAAAGATAATTGCGCGCTGTTTGCAGCTACCCCTTATTTTCGGGCCCGGGCTATCCCATGGTGTCATTTAAATCTGTCCCATGACGACCCCTGTTGCCATGGCAACTAACCGTTCTCATTGAAAGACAAAATTAGCTGCAGCAGACATTGTTACATCACACATAATTTTTTCCTTGCACCAACTTCCTTTACCCGCCCGGAGGTATTCTGAAAACAGTAAATAAATTTATTGTCATAAAATCAAATACCAAAAAATTGGACAAAATTCGACTAAAAACAGCAAAAATCAGAACAAAAAACTTCAACAGTTTACAAAGCTATGTTAGGGCGATATGAGTCAAAACTCGAAAACAGCAAAAATGGTTTTGGGGCGATATTATCACATGTTGAATTCAAATTTTGACACGGATGTACTAAGCGTTTGAGAGAAATAAAAAGTTAATAGTCGTGTTTTTATGAAAAACGTTTTTGTAAACGTTTGCTACAACGATGACGTCTGTTGTGATGAAGGTGTCGAACGGCGTCGTGTACAAGGCGGTTGCAAACTGTGACAAGGACACGCTGGCGACATCTGTTGGCGCGTTGTCAAATATCAACTCGTCGTCGTTCTGTAAGCTTAGCAACACCGTACGCACGTCGCCCATCAGCAGTCGGAAATTATACAGCCACGATGAACAGCAGTCGTGGACCTGCGACTTTGATGGTAATTAGGCAAAATTTCGCGTAGGGTATGCCACAGTTGCTCAGTCATATGTCATGGACTAGACTAGCCGCTAGCGTCGAGTCTGTTTTAGTTTCTGTATGATATCTCCAAGTGTACAATTTTTTTGCCACGTAGCAAATTTAGCTTTTGTTTGTTTACATGACATATATCACTAGAAAGCAGTCGTAGCCCGCAGGTACCTCCGCCAAGGCAAAGCTATTCGCCAGGTGGCGTCACCATCTTCGCTTTGCCAGCGGTTGCCTTATGCCCCCTTTAACGCAATGGTAAAAATTTCAAAGTGATTCAGAATCCAGGATTCCTGCCGGATCACGCCCAAAATTGAATCACTGGTAGTTTATGCCATGCCCGACATACCGTCAAAATTTCAGAAAGATCCGTCCATAACTGTTCGAGTTATCGCGTGGACTCACAGACAAACAAAAACCGGCAAAAACATTATTTCCTTGGCGGAGGTAAATATTGCACTTTTCTTACCGGGCTTTTTACGGACGTCACGGAGGAATGGTCATGATGGAATGTGGGTTAACGATCATACGAAAGGCGTCAGTTCAATATGTTTGTTGGCTGGGCCTTCTCTGTCCGCTGGGTCATTGGGTAGGAAAAGGAATAGAAAGGAGGCAAGGAGAGACAGGGAAATGAGGGATCAGTAGGGAAGGAACGTGGTTGCTGCCTGCAGGTTGTTGTAGCATACACACCGATCTGTGTGTGTTTCAGCACGAGTCCTCAGTCCCAACAACAATTCTGGTAAAATATGTGCAGCTTTTGAATAAACGGAATCGCTCTTGCAACGCAAGTAATTCCGCCTATTTCTACACATTCTGCATAGCGTGGTCTGTCCGTTGTCTGTCGTCTGTCACATTCCTGCACCCTGCTTAAACCGTTCGACAGATTCAGATGTCATCTGGCAGACACAGTTGTGGAGTCCAGTGACACAGTGTGTTAGATGGGGGGTCTTTGACTTCCGAGAGGAAGGAGAGATTGGGAGTGAGCCTTTAACCAAAAGATGCAATTGCAAATTGCAGCCAAACTGTCAGTCCTGAAAGAGGAGTTGGGGTGGATTTGCCAGAGCGATTCCGCCTTTGCGAAATTACTTTAGTCGTTGATTGTCTTATACTAGAAAGAAAGTGTCGTGTGCAGACTGCGTGAATGAGGCACGTGCAGGAGAGAGGTCTGGAGAAGGAGCGGTGTCGTCGTGTCAGCTGGCTGAAGGTCATGGTGGGTCATTGAGTAGCTCGGTGACTGATGAGACTCAGAGTGAAGAGACGAACTTGTTGCTGACTGCAGTGCGTGATGACGACTGCAGTCTGCTGACACCTGTTAGTTACCTGCCACGAGACGTCGTCCGCTGCGTTGATATGCTCGGAGACGGACTCTTCGGAGAGGTCACTCACGCTTTCCCTATATTTGGGCACAGTTCAGTGGTCTGAAGGGGCGCTAGTCAGTACATCGCGATGGTTAGGGTTAGTAATAGGATCTACTTCTTAGCGTTTGCTCTAGGCCTACATGCCGAGCCAGGCAGTAGCCTCCTCATCAGCCGTTCATGTTTGAGACTGACAGACCGTCCTGGAATTTCATATCTGGACAATCGTTTACAATGTGTGACACAGTTTGTGAAGAAACGCCACAGAAACAGGATGGCCTGATTCTAGCGAACGAGGTTGGCTGCATAGGTTCAAGAATAGGAATAAATAGCGTCTTTGGTTTTGGCGTTCGTTGGCTATGGCGAACGGGACCTGACCAAATTCGGACTAGTTCCCCTTTGGACTAGTGACCAGATCCGATCGCCACTTTGGCAGACCGTAAAATGCAAAGTAACCCACACATGAGAATGACAGACTGAGACAAAAATATCATCGGACAGACACTACAAAAATACAGAGAGGCATATATTGATTAAATATACGAATAGACGAGCAAAGTAATCTAGCACAAACAACTTCATTCTACCTATACTAGTGTAGCTCACAGGTGTAGCTGTATTATTCAGCTGTATTCATGTGTATTATTTTATCCGAGCCTTTACATCTGCATTGCATTGGAAAGTATATGATTTACTCATCAACAGTAGGCCTATTATTATAATTTATTCAACCCAATCCGATGTATCAAGCCCCTGCATGTATAAGCTGTTTTATATGTTTAGGTTTACATATGTGAACTGAAGCAGGCTAGTACATCGCGCGGTGTGCCCGCTAGTGACGTTGACTCCTGTCGCTTGGTGGTCGTTAGAACTCTGCGCAAGTCCGCCACAGCTCACGACAGGTACAGACCATACAGACGCGTGTACCATTTCGCAGCGTCACTCAGCGCTCTGCTTTTTGTACTAAACTAAGTTATTCTACGCAGTGTCTTCTGTGTTGTCCGTCGTCCTGTTGAACGAAAAGTAGATTCATCATTTAGGCTACTTACTCACTGGATCGCTTGACCGGCGACGCGTCGTTGCGCCCTCCAGACATCACCATCACCGGCTATGTCCCAGCCAGCATCTGCAGTGAGCCCGACGTCAACCTCCAGCTGCACGCCGCATCCACGTACGAGGACAACCTCGCGGACGCTTCCAGTTCGGCCTGTCATCGGATGTTGACCGTTTGCTTCATGCGAAAAGATTATTCAGTCTATGAAAGTTCTGAGATAACAATTCTCAAACGATTATTTTTGAATTCTTCTGGAGACCGGCTTAGCTTGGAGTGGCATGGAGAAATTCGGGGAAGGTGGGTGAGTTAAACAAAAACAAAACAGTTTAAGTGTGTTTATGTTTTGCGTATCTTTTGTTTTTGGTATATTGGCCCAAGACAACTCAAAATGCAGAGCATGCACACATTTATTACACGCTGTTGACATTGATTAATTTTGACGTTGCAGAAGGGCGTTTGATGAGACTGTGAAGCGACTGAGTCGCGTCAGTGATCCCAACGTAGCACAAATGTTGGGCATCATTCGACAGAAGGAGCCACTGGCGATCGTCATGGAATGTCTGTCGCACGGAGATCTGCATCAGTTTCTGCAGCAGCGAGTATTTGACGACGGCAACGACAGAATGTACCGCAGTGGTCCTCCGTCGCTTAGGTATATAGGCCTACTTTATACTAATCTTGCTATAATGCGCAAAAAGTTTGTTTGTCTGTCTGTTATACGCTTCTGGCGCCTTCTGTGTTGCACGGTCGCGGACCCTGACCTCGGCGTTTGAGTCCTTGTGCCTTAGAATTCTAATTCAACCTATGTTTATTCAGGGACACTTCAGTAGTCTGAACAGCGGAATGGTCAGGACTAGCGAAAGGGTCAGGATTGCAGATTTCCGCGGTGTCCGGTGCACCTACGTGAACATCTCGCGGAGACGGTGTGATTTTCGTGTTGGACCATACCGATATCCGCAGCAAGTTTCCAATGTGAACAGACACTAGTCGATAGAAGAATGTAGGTGATAAGGAAAGTCGGCAAATTGGATCCGTAACTTCGGGATAAGGATTGGCTCTATAAGAGCCGGATCGGTCTGGCCGGAGTCCGAAGCGGGCCTGGTCGCGGCAAGGGCTGGGTGAGGCCGAGCTCGGAACATAGTCGCGACCTTCCCGTAGACGGCCTCAGCTGTGCGTCGGTCGTCTTCTGGGCGGCCCTTTGTTTCGGCCGGCGACTAACGGCTAACTTAGAACTGGCACGGAATTTTGCGCGCGTATATGTCAACATAGTTTTCAGTAGTACCACAAGACTTACGGTGTCCTCCCCGCGCAGGGGAGACAGTTCAGGTCAGGTCAGTCTGAAGGCCGCATAAAATGTCGGCACTGGGCCGACATAGTTGTCCAGTTGCATGTGCAACACGTTTGCTTTGCTAGTGTACAGTGTGTTTGCTGTTAACGAGTGGTGAAACAGTTCACATTTTCGACGAACAGTGTTTTGGGAAGATTTTTTTGGTCAATATATATAAGCGAGTACGCAGTACGAGCTCATACCACTCCAGACGTTGCGATATCTTACTTAAACCAGGCTCAGGGGGCATAGAACACAGCGTCGTTTGCTTTGTGACGCACGACTGCACCACCAGTGCGAGCTGGTTTAAAAGCGCGTACAGAGCGACGTAACTGAACTAGACTGAACTAGCGTGGTTTAGTTTTTGACGAACTGACGAATGGTCAACAGTAATGCGTTACGGTAAGCACCGTCTAACGGCGTCGGTGGTTTACGTGACTACGCTCACGTACGCGTCATCCAGTGACCGTGGCAGCGGGTTCGTCCTGCTTGCCAATTGGTCAGTTCGTCAAAAACCAAACCGTGTCAGTTCAGTTCAATTCAGTTCAGTTACGTCGCTCTGTATAGAGACGCGGTGTACATTTATTGTGTGCGGTGTCGTGCAGCTACGGCTGTCTGATCCACGTGGCGACGCAGATAGCGTCCGGTATGAAGTATCTGGCAGATCTGGGTGTCTTTCACCGTGACCTGGCAGCGCGCACCTGTCTCGTCGGACCTCGTCTCAAGGTCAAGGTCGCTGACCTCGGGCTGACTGGCGGCCGAGGTCGTTATGCCGCCGACTACTGTCGCATGGACGATGGAACCGTGTTACCGCTGCGCTGGGCAGCACTCGAGTCTGTTGTCATGGTCAGTCAGTGATGCTCATTGCTCATATGCGATTTAATTCTTCCTATGTGTGCAGCGTACACTCAGCGAAATCAGCCCTTTTCGGTGTATAGTTGATTTTGTAGCCTATATTGTGATGTTTGGATATAAACGTGTCCACCAAATTATGTAGCTTTCAGATATACCTATAGTTTCTCTTCCATAACGTGTCTGTTTCTTTTTTGGCATTTTTATAGGTCACTAGAACTTGGTCCATTTTTACTCCTCTCGCGTTACGTTCCTAACGTAGCAAAGAGAAGTGTGTGAAATCAGTGTTATATTGGCGATCCACCGACCGTCGATCGACCTCTGTTTCTGGAAGAGTATTCCTGGAAGAATTTCAAACGGCCATATCTCAATAACGGTGCCAGATAAACGCATACGTTGAAGTTGCGTCATCGACTATTAATGGAATTTTTTTTCCCAGTTCGTGAAATAGGGCAATATTTTACGAACTGCGGGGGGACAATTTGCAATAATGGCCTTGATGCCAGTCACTATTAGTATAATATCAGACGGGGCTCAAATAGACGCTGGGTCTCTAATACAAGCCGAAAGGAACGAAAAAGCAGTTTAAAGAATACAGGAGAAAATAATGCGTGCGAGGAATACATTAGATTGGTCACAGTCTAATAACATTTCTTGTTCTTATTTCATTTTTGTTTAAAACAGTTCTTTTAGTTTGCGTGCCAGATTAAACTGGTAGGTGCCAGTTTAAACGCATCATATCGCATATCGTATCACGGAACACGACGTTGTACAGCGTTGAGCGGCAGTGTGGTTTGTTTGGTGATTGTCTGTCGACAGAGGAAGTACACATCAAGAAGTGACGTCTGGTCGTTCGGGGTGACACTGTGGGAGATCCTGAATTTCGCTCGTCGTCGTCCGTACGATGGCGTCAGTGACTCGCAGCTAGTCGGCCAGTACGTTGAACTCTACGCCGGCGGCAGCACGCCAGGCTGTCTGCGTCTACTTCAGCCTCGCGTCTGTCCGCGGGAAATCTACGACCTTCTGGTCGAGTGCTGGCACGTCGACGATGCGAGACGGCCGACCTTCCGCGAGATCCACATGTTCCTGACGCGCAAGAACATGGGCTACCGGCCGGACGACTCCTATGAGATGTCATGCAACCACGACCACCAGCTGTCAGGCAGTGACAATCTCGGCGTGGCTGTGGACATTGCCTGACCGTCTAAAACTAGAAATTTCCATGGTCGTCAGTGGCGTCGTGGCGGGAGGGGTGCAGGGGAGAAATTGCCACCTTTTCGTTTGAATTTTAGGCTATTGGAAAATTGTTAGAAAACTTTCAAAAATGCAAAATTTGGGACTGAAAAACTCCCATCTTGGAGAAATTTAACGAGAAAAAATAAAAATTTTGAGCATCCATAATCTTTGCTGTCGGAAATTTGCAATTTCCTGTCCCGCATTTTTTAACTCACGACGCCGTTGACGGTAGTGTCTCGAAACGTGTGTTTCGTGCCACTTTTGCCTGGCGCTCAAACATTGTAGACGTGGCTGCGGTTACCGAATACTGATTACTCAAAAAAGGCTTGGTTTTTCAGACACTGTGTACTTGATCTTAATCTACATTGCGAGAGACTAAGGCTACTGAGAGGTGTTATGTTGCAAACAATGTAACGTAACTTGACTGCTGCTACCTCCACGTTGCTGTATATGACAGTGAAGTTTCGCCAGCATTGTAGTATTCAGCCGCAGGCGCATCTTGCAAGACAGTTAAGACAGTGACGTTTGTGCGATCGTAATGTGAGTCTATCATTATACAGTGTTCATCAATTATAATAAGCTGTGCTGTATAGCTTGGCATCACGCCTGTACTTTGATGCAGCTGTCGGTCCACTACCAAGCTTGACATTTAAGCCTAATTGTGACTACACAAATGTTAAAATGCTATGACGCTGTAACCAGCGAGTGTTTGAGAAATATGGACAGATTATTCATATTTCGATTTATCTATGAACTCTTGCCCAGCGCCGTTGCTGTTCTTTGTTGCCCATTGCTGTGCATAGATTTAGTTTCGTTGTACATTTTCTGTTATACATGAAATGAGTACAAGCCGTCATTTATCACGACCATGACGTATGCAGTGGCTGGAATTGAAAAAACTGCAAAATCATCACACGTTTGATGGTTACGAATTTTCCAAACTGTGCAAAAAGAGCATCTTTCGTCCCATGTATGTTCAAATTCCTAAGCAGTAAAAGCAAAATTTGCGCAATTTAGTATTTTGCATTATAAGCTAGGCCTACTGCTCAATTCGTTATCAAGCACCTGTGTTTCTGTACGAAATAGCCGAGGCCTACGCAACATGTAGGCCTACACAGTATGAAAACAAAGTGTTCCACTTTATTTTTTTGCGCCACCAGGTAGGCCTAGGCCTGTACTGTCACGAGACAGGAAAATTAGTTTGAAGAGACTACCTTTGAACTGCGAAGCAGAACAGAATCCTACCGGTGGCGTTAATCCCGGGGTCAATGGGGCGATCGTCCCCCTTCTTCAGCAAAATACCGGGGCGAGAGTATCTTTTCGCCTCTTCAACGTTCTAGCCTTATTCTTGGATCTTCTAAGCCAATAATGCGCTACTTTACGGTCGGGATTTCATCGCGGACCGCACTAGAAGAGCTCTTGCAGACCATTTAGCTATAAGGGATTAACGCCACTGGTAGGATTCTGTTCTGTTTCGCAGTATGTAATATGGACACCTTAACAAAAATCTTATCAACCGGAGCCACGTATTTACATTTAATAAAGTTTTTGTTTTTTAGATTAGACAGCATCATCCTGTATTTTGTGTAGGTTATTTTATCGTCATTATGCAACACAGAATTTATCTTTCTTAGTGATAAAAAAGAAGATGACCAGTGTCCATATTATATACACCTGCATGTAATATGGACGTGGGTTGTGTTAGGGAACTTGAGTTGCACAATTGTGTAGGCCTAGCTGTGTAGCAATAGGCGGACGGCCGTATAATAGTGGCACTGGGCCGACTATTTCTATACTCTGTAAGCGAAATTAGTAATTATCAATAAGTTTTTTTTTCGATTTAGTGATCATTCAAGTCATTTGATAAATAACTCGATTACGAGGCGTGAGGTAGTTATATGCAATATGGACACCTTGAGGAATATCTTGTCAACTGGAGCCGCGTGTTTACATTTCTACAACTTTTTTGTTCTTTAGATTGGGGAGCATAATATTGTGTTTTGTCTGGGTTATTTTATCGTTATTATAGAACACATTATTTGTCTTTTTAGTGACTGATATTTAAAACTCAAGTCTTTGATGTATGTAATACGGACACTGTCCATATTACGTACCATACCGGGTGTCCATATTACTTTCGTGTCCTTAATTTTACATAGTTGCATACTGTCGAAAAATGTGCACGTACATGAAACTAATCTCGCTAGGCAGCCATTGTCAACGATGTTTGCCAACCAAAAAACAACTAGAAAGGTGTTCATAATCCAGTAAAAAGTTATTTCTCAATCTCTAACATTCAAAACAAATAAGAATTTGTACGTAATCATTAGCAGTGACGATTAAATTCTTAAATTAACTCAAATAGGCCTATGCTAAAACGTATTCTACGGCAACACGCTGACGAGAGCTACGACGTAAATGTTTATAGTAGGTAAAACACAGCATAACTTATGTTTTAACTGGGATGTCCATATTACCAGCAGTGCTCATACATTGTATACAGTTACCCGATAGTGTGGGTTTCCTTCCCTGCCCCTACCCAAGAACTTGACCCCCGCTGTCGGCCTTCGGCCTCGATTTTCGGCGTTTCGTTTCTTGGGGAGCCATCTGAGTGAGTCTGTGTCAATTTGCCTTTGAGTAAAATTGTGCTCCGCTACCAAATAAACTTGGAATAACGCCACTGAAGTACTAGCTGTCAGTCAGTGTTGGTCAGAATCCGCAGACGTCGATGGACGTGACGCCGAAGACTCGATGACTGTGTGGCGCCGGAGCGCCGTTGCGATACATTCGAATCATGTGCAGCCCTTCGTCTAACTTCAGCTCGCGTACCAGACGAACTGCTTCGGCATTCGGCTCACTGCAATAATCATTAGCCTGACTAAGGCAAGTGCTTGTACTGGTACAATCTGCACATCTTGCCGATCGCCGTTAAAAGTTTTTTCACCGTGTCTCAATAAAAACGTGCGACATTTATTTTTAATAACTCTGTGAAACATTGGCCGATTTTGATAATTTTTGGAACGCAGCATCAGGAAGAAACATGACGTAAATGGCTGTAGTTTAGCCCACCTCACCTTGTATATAGGCCCCCTAGTAGCATATGAATATGTTTTGGTCGTCTAGTTCACATTCCAAATCATCTGCATAAGTCAGGAGCGCAATAAAAAAACTCACAAATCATGATCGCCTGGACATCAGCTATTTTAATTTTGAATAAACTGACAACTTCCCTTCACCTCTGCCGCAAAAATGACACGGCGCTTTTTAGACTTATCTGAACACATGTGCAAATTAATAGGCCTATTCGTTAAAAAGATGTAAATTTCGACAGTTTTCTAGACTAAGCATAATGTTCTTCAGATTAAAACTCAATCCGTTCTTTCAACACTGGCTATAGATTCGTTTAGGAAGTGGCGTGGCGTACCAGATATTAATCCAGATGTTCTGTCCGGCGACGTCAGCTGATAAGGCATGTAGCAGGTCCCAGGCAATGTCGTAGGAGTCGGCGTACAAAGGTCCGACCAAATGATGCTCGGATTCAGAGACTGCTGGACGCCTGCATCCGTAGCCGACCACATCACCCTGCGGACTGACGGCCATGACGGCGCGTCCGCCGGGTATCTGGATCCAGCGTGACATGAACGTCTGTCTCCACGAACAACCGGCTTGCACGTAGCTTTTGTCGTCGTAGCCAATCAGACGATCCAGCTCGTTTATACCGACCTATACTCAACAAGTCGCCGCGCCGCGCGGTCCAAACTGCATGAATTCCCTGGCAAATAGGGGCCTATTTTGGATGCGTGGACCAAGATGTATTGAAATGTGGAACTGCTTATTTGTCTAACATTACATTTATTCAGTTATTCAGTATTGTAGTGAATTAAAACTAGTAAGTAGGCCTACACTAGTCTATTTTAAATTTTGGTGCAGTGCATAGGCCTAAACATTTTAAAGACTAGTCGTTGCGTTGATCGACTGAGTAACTGAACAAATGTATTATTTACTCAACCAACATACACGATTACATTTAGGGCCTACGTTATTAAACGATCATTCACCTGCTGAATGGTCGAGCCGCTTCTGCTGCCGTCGTCATCCGGCTCTACTTTGCCAGTGAACTGTGTCAGAGCGAACGCCGTCTTGTAGCCACGTCTGATGTTCACTGCCTCCAGCTCGCTATGCGCGTCTATGGCTACGATGCAGTCGCTCGACGCGCGTTCAGTGACGTCACGAGCGACGTCGTTGATTCTTCGGCCCAGTCCCAGGCTGCGGTAGCGCTCGTCGACGTAGAACATGGATCCGTAGCGCAGTCCATCGGCGACGGCAAACTCAAGCTTGGACGCGATTAGCTCGCCGTTCAACTCACCGACGTAGAAACCACCCTCCTCCTCCTCCTCGTTGTCTGCACGCACGTCCAGCACGACTTGGAGATCGACGGACGTCGGACAGACAGCAACCCACCAGGAGATCACCTTCTCTGCGTCATCGCGAGTCATCCGTCGCACTGAAAAACCGTCGTCCCACTGTCTGTAGACACGAGATTTCGTCCTATCCGCCATTTTCAGACACCCGCCACCACGAACATGGGCAAGTACTGCATTAGCTTGACTGGATTACAACTTCGGGTAGTTTACTTTCAGTTTCAGTCTGCAAAAGCTCAGAAACCGTGGCCTAGAAAACGTTAGCCTATGTAAACAGCATCTGGTAAAAAGTAATATAGTGCATAGACCTAGGGCTTGTTTACATGTAGTTGCATGAGTTGGTAGCCTAGTAGCAGCGAAGGCTGACTCGCAGCGGAACAAAGTTCAGTTAACGCTACAGGGTGCGGCAGAAAAAAGTGGACCCCTAAATTTTTTCGCCGTTTTCTCAGCAACTGTTTAGGATTTTATTATGAAATTTTACAGCTTTATTTAATTAAACCTTTTACATCTAACTGCCAAGTGAAATATGATTCTGTTGAAAAACGACGAAGTTGTAGACTTTTCAACATGACCGCCTACCGATTTTTTAGCATTCAAAAATGTTCATGCTAAAAATGCTATTTAATTTTCAAAAACTGGTTACACGTTACTGTCGATGACGTCACAGTGACATTTTAATAAACAGC
>Ga0209671_1005293_pt1 | contig 13020 bp, 13 predicted proteins | sample WorMetHERISLAND2_2_FD_187401 | JGI IMG/M metagenome (GOLD analysis project Ga0209671, IMG submission 187401) | Marine gutless worms symbiont microbial communities from Max Planck institute for Marine Microbiology, Germany - Olavius geniculatus... | ecosystem: Host-associated > Annelida >... | reverse complement strand
CTGTTGGCTGGGACAGCAGTTGGTGGTCGGATGATCGGAGTTGACGTGACGGTGTATAGTCACTAAGCAGAACTGACAGGTGTTCTGGCTGACCAATGTTCAGTGATTTGTATGTTAGCATCGCCGTCTTATACATGACCCGCTGTCGCACTGGCAGCAGCTTTTTATTGGTGTCAGTGTTGATGTCCTTGAATGACCTTGAACCCCCAAAATAGGGGTTTTAGTGAATTTTTTTGCGATTTTCGGCTGCGACACACATTTTAAGAGTAAATTGCGCCGAAATGGCTGGAAATGGACCTGGACAACCTGCGTATGACATTTTTAGCATAGAACGTACATCTTTAGGAATCTAAGTTTCGATCTCTTAAATTCAAGGAGTCTTCCGTACGGTCGCCTCAAATTTTAGTACTCTTTCAAGATGCATTAATATTTTATTGCTGTAGGCCTACACTGATTGCCAAAGTGGCAGGACTGCTGCTATCGCGCGTCACGTGAGCTTTTCTCAAATTACTTGTGACGTTTTTTCTGAAATCTTCAGACTGCTTATTTTTAACGTCTTGATATTTAGTAAACGTCAAACAGCCAATGTGACAAAAAAATCGAAAAATCGGAAAGGCACTGACAAAAATAACGCCATTTACCGAATATCTGGTGGCGTTCTGTGACGTCACGCCAGTGCCGAATTGTGAGTATAGAGCACTGCTAGCGTTCGTTGCACGTACAGTCTCCTTGTTAGCTGTACCAGTGCTGCTCTCTGGCGACTGGCGATTGCGGCGTGAACGCGGCATTGAAAGAAACACGTCACGCCGCGGCAATGAAACAAACAGGTCTTTTATAGAACTTTTCGCCGACTTGGAACCACTGCCGCTTCCTCCACGACTTTTGTTCTTCTCTCTCTGACATTGGACATACTGCATCATGAGTGCTGTTTAATTCTACAGGTTACTCACATCTATTGAATAGTTATAATCAAATACTTTAACTGCTTTTTAACCATTTTGTGGCACTAACTGGCCTATTTTGTGCTGATGTGTTGTTAAGAAACTATTCACTCACTATTGAAAAGCACTTGAATCCAGCTATCATTGTGACAATTTCCAATGCTAAAGAAGGAAGTAAGTGCTCTAAGCAAGTAATTTATACAGCGCGCTACGGCATTGACAGTAATAACCTCGAACGCCCTCGGAGTGCTAGTAAAACGAGAAGTAACCAAGTTAAAAGATCGATAATGATAAAACGCCATTTGATTAAATGCATAATAATTTTTTCATGCTTTGAAAACGTTTGTTTTCGTGTACTATAAATTGCTATCTAGTACGTAAACTCTACATATAAAACTACCACTCAGCCCACTGCTGCATGCAAGAGTCAAATGTCGAACGTCAAATACCCGGTGGCGCAAAAATGACGTCCCGAACATTTGCATGCGTTATTCAGCCGAGTGGTGAAATTAAATCAGAACAAAAGCATTTATGTAATGACCAAACACCAACAAATATGTGTAAAAAAATTTGTTTAAAACACTTTTGTATTAGCTGTGATACAAACAAAATAGCGTCACATGCTATAAGGCAATTTTTGCAAGTGGTTCATCATATGCGTTGCCGTTCGTACGCAAGCTATAACAAAACGTCACAGTAGGCCAAATCATCAGTAAATAATAAGCAGAAAAATTGCTGAATAGATCCTCCGTTCTTTTTTGCCACTGCTGCTAGACGTTTTTTCCACGACTATACGGCTTTTCCGATTCTGCCTCTGATGGCGACTTCATGCCATTTGTCTGAGATAACATTCTGAAGATCTTTGAGTTCGCAAATGGTTCACGTCTTCCTTCACAAAAAGTTATTGCAATTATCCCAAACTGCGTAATGTAGTGGATTCAAATCTGTTGAATGATGTTTCTATTTCTGTGAGCCGACGAAATCGGGCGTGTTGTGTCGAAGAAAATTTTGAGTTGCTTTGATGCGGTGTGATGGAACGATGTTTTTACATAATTGGATTTTTAACTCGCTTTACATCACTGAGCGGCATTTAGTGGTGTCATAAGTGAGGTCACTAAAATTTATAAACAAGTAAGAATACATATTGCTCTACAAATGTACAAAAGGAAATTTATCTTTATAAAGTATACGCGCCGTTATAGTTACGCAAATTTCTGGACGTTTTTTTGCGCCACCCGGTATAACGCTTTCTCGTAAAAGTAAGTAAGTAAGTAAGTTAATAAAGTGTAAATTTATATAGCACATACTCAAAAAGATATCTAATGCGCTTAAAAGACACTAATGCGCTAAACACACTAGTATTACGAGAACAAGAACATTTTGGATCAAGAGGGTCATCGAGCAGTGAGTTTAAGACAGTCGAGCCCGCAAGAAAACGCCCGACAGCCGTATGCTGCGACGATGACGTGGCATGCTAGGAAGGTTGATGACTGCTGGGCGAACGCAACGTCCTAACTCTAAAAATGTATACTATGCCAAAATCTTTATAAGCATTATTCCCCACAGACGGTATTAAACAACCTTACTGGCTGACAGACAAAAGCCATCAGATATCTCGAACCTCTCGCTGTGACGGCGTCGGGTCGTCGACGTTGAGAAACTCCAGAGAGTGCGATGAACTTAGTCTTTGTTGACGTCCTGCGCCCTCCTGCTGATGTTGATGAAACAGTCTTTCATCGAGCAGATTCGACTCAGAGCCGGACCTAGACAGCGGCGTGGATGTCTTGCTCTGCGTTATACAATGCCACAGTCCACCTTATTTATATTACACATGTCTGTTATATATACATTTATTCACCAAAGTATGGTAAAAACGCAGCACTCTCCAAACTGGCCAACCTTAACAGAAAGATCAAATTATATCCGGAACGTTTAAACACAACAGATAGCACCTCATATGCAGTTAAAGCGACTAATTTTAGTGTTAAGTTTTCTCGTTCGATTGGGAATTAAGTCGCTAATTGGGAGTTCGCAGCCTGCAGAAATTTGTCTCGAGGCTGCAATTCTGGGGATCGATGGAGCGAAATTCGACGCTACTCATTGTGGGGTCTACCTGCAAGTTGTGCACTCTCCTACCAATGAGACAGCGATTTTGCACCTGACATTGCGATCTCTTTCCCAAAACAATTTTATAGTCAACCGCGATGTAAGTGACAACTGTAAAAGCGCATACAGAGCGACGTAACTGAACGGAACTATACTGACAATGTTTATTTTTTGACAAACTGACCAATGGGAAAACATGACGAGCTTATGTGAGCGTAGTCACATAAACACCGACGCCGTTAGATGGCGCCTACTGTAATGCATTACTGCTTGCCCATTGGTCAAGTCGTCAAAAACTAAAGCATGTCAAATCAGTTCAGTTACGTCGTTCTGTGCGCGCCTTTAGTGAAACAATTCCTGAACTCACCGGCTGGTCATAGCGTCTCGTTGAAGAGCCTGCAATCTGACTACTGGCGTAGTTGGTAAACAGTCCACCGTTGTAGTTCAGGTCCGGCTGACTAGTGATCTCTGTGTCCTGCGGTACAGGAGGCAACGGTCGCCTTGGTGGAGCCTGGTCACGTGACGTATTCGAACCTGTATTAGTTACATGCATAAAGGTGTTAACTGAGTTTATTAAAATGTTTCGTAATAAACAATGTTAGTCCTTTCTCAGCCACAGGGCCCAAACGGCAGCGCTGATTTGCGTTTCGTTAGCTCTCAGCGGCTCAGCCAGACACCAGTTTTCACTGCCAGTCTGCCAGATTACACATAAGGGCTAGTAGCCTACATCGCACGGTGTAACTATGTCGTTATCTGCAGCGGTTTGGCCGCAATTTGCGGCACGCAGCTGTCGCCTGCATCAGTGTTCGTAGAAACAGATTTCTACGTATTTAGCCTACTGGTATCAAAAATAGAATGATCGCGGTTATTAAACAAGTAAACAAAATACGAGACGTAGCGACAGGCATATGAAGACAGGCAAGCAAAGTACGGTGAGCAGTGGCGTATTTAGGGGGGGCCATGGTGTGATGCCCCCCCTTTGGCCCGACCATGAAAATTTTTTACAGTCGACTTTATATGAAAAAGGTGTGTTTTTTGCCGTTTTGCAGCAAATTTCAGAAACAATGGGCGAATTTGCGGCTTCCATTGAACGTTTAAAAGCAAAAAGTGTTTCAGCTTCAGGGGGACCCCCGACCAGAGGCTCTGCCCCTGGACCCCGCTGGGGGCTCTACCCCCAGACCCCTGTTATAGGCTCGCACTCTGCGCGCTCGTCATGCCTCCCCTTTGCCAAATCCTAAATACGCCACTGACGGTGGGCATTTCCTAAAAACAACTGAGCCGTTGTTGTTATACCTTTCAGGGTGTGGGTTGAAATGACGGAGACCACTTGTGGGTTGGCATTTGACGCGGAGTGTACGGGCTGCGTGGACGAAAGTTTGAACGTCGAAACCAGATTCGGTTTTTGAAGAACGTCGGTTTTGATGATGGGCGGCGTGTCGATCCGCTCGTAGTGATTATCCGGGGACTCGCTGAATACCGTTATCTCTGCAAACCAATACCGACAGATAAATAGTTGATGCGATATGATCCAAAGTTGAAGTTAAAGTTAAAAACGAACTTATAAAGCGCCATAAAACTAAACGTGTGTAAAGATACAGAGGCGCTAGCTGAAATTCCTGGCAACAAAGCGCTTAATTCGTACACCATCGGTCCCTCACTACATGTACTACTGCCATCAACCTTAACAATTGTGAACTCAGCCTTTCATCAATCCGTGGTAGGTAAATCGAGTACAGGCCAGCTTGCGTTGGTTAATGCAGAGGGCGTTTATCTGTGTGGGTGTGAAATAACACTGCGTGATCACATATGGCAGGTGGCGCTCCGTAGCTACGAGATGGGCTTCTATTAGGAACTCAAATCAATCTTTAATTTTTAACAGTTACACAGAATACCTAGAGGGTCGTTAGCGCCGTAATCGGAGGAGTATTCGGCGACGGCTTGACAAAGATGAGAGACATAATCTGACAGGTTTGAGCCTGGTGACGTCATGGATTGGCTGACTGCAAGCTTCACAGGAAGGTAGCCAGGTAATACCGTCAGACGACCACTTAACTTGCCTGCATTACACATACAGCTGTTAATTAAAATTATTTTATGTGATATGTTAAAATAGTTTATTAATTGCACGTAGGAGATTCCTGTTTTCGGCCTAGGCCTTAAATTTTGGCCCTTGGGCCTCAGGACTGTCCCTTCCCCAAGACCAATTCTTGGCTACGCCGCTGCTAAACTTCCCACAGCAATAATTACTGTGATATTTTACGACAACGGTGATTAGCTCAAGCAAAGTCTCAGCAAATAATAGCAACAGTACGTTGCAACAAACGGAAGTAGAAAATGGTCACCGAAACTGGACGCACTTGGACCAACAGCATCATCGAAATAGTTAAGACAATTTCGTTCAAGCTTTCAACAGTGCCACAAACGTGAACACAACTTCGCGCATAGCCGGAAGTGGCCGATTATTGGTGCCGAAACAGATCGGATACATCGCTATTGCCAGTTCTCGGATGTTGTCGCAATCGTATGGACAAGGACAGACGGACAAACGCATGGGCATACAAGCGATAGCTACCGCAGCTATTTGTTAAAAAGCTAAAAAATGTCTTTCGAACTAGAATTTACTTCGACATACTTACATGCTAAATCATTTACGAACTTTTTGTTTTAAACGTTTTATTTATAAAATGCGTTTTTCTAGTTTTTGTGAGCTTATAACGTTTATTTTTAGTAATCGTCAAAAAGACTAAGCAAAAATTAAAGCGGTTAAAAATAATTATGTACAAAAAAAAGCGTTTATCATATAAGGCAGTTTTAATAACTTTGTAATAAGCCACATTATGGGGCCGTCCGTTCTTTCGTCCGTCAGTTAGTCTGTTTGTTCGTCGCGTAACTCAAAACGGCGTAGAAAACCCAAAATTGACATAAACTTACGTGTTTTATTAGTTTTATATTACTCATATCAATGTTTTTACTACTTAGATTTATTTACTCAGCGCGTCGTGCACTAAAATGTTGGAGGGGGGTAACAAGTGGCAATTTTCAGACAGACAGGTGCAAATTTTTAACAGAAGACATTAGGGGTGCTGTAAACTTCGCTTTCGCCCCTAAATCCCTCACTCGAAATAAAAAGAAAATATAACTATGACTATAGATTTTTGGAATAATTCTTTCATATAAGAAACGAATTTTCCGACAAGCTTGCATTTAAGCAGTGCAGGAGGCATCTACCTTCACTTTTCAGAAACACAAACACTTGTATTCTGGAACTAGGACAAACAGCATCGTCGAAATAGCTCGGAGAGTTATCCTGTCTGAACTCTGAACCGTGACAAAAGCGAAGAAAATATCACGATTGTTACGTCGCCGCTGGTTTTACCTCCGACGAAGGCGTGACAAAGCAAAGAGTTCTCGGTGTAAATGTCTTCAAGTCGCAGCACCCCGCGAGCGTCGTTGGGTATTTGTGATGTACCCCCGGGATACTCGTTAGATTCAGTGGAACCAAGGTACAGCTGCACTCGCTGTCCATTGCAAGGTCTTTCGTCATGCGCGTCGTTTCCAAGGATTTCCGACAGAGTCATCGGAGCGCTCGCCGCTATACACGAAATACACAAGCACCAATTTCACTGTAGTTCTATTCGTATATGCGCAGCCTTTATTCACCAAAAGCGATGGTAATAAGTTAGTTACAGCAATTTATCTGACCTACTTTGCTCAGTGAGAGATAGAAGAGCAAAGTAGGTCAAAGTAATCAAAGTAATCAAAGTAGGTCGCTTATAATCTCACCCCAGTCAAGCGTGACAATTTATAAACGCGTCACGAGTCTTATCACATGCACGCGGCGCACGCAGAACACGCCGTCGATCATGGTCACAAAATAAGAACGGTAGATTAGGCCTACATCTCACAGTGTATTATGCTTTGTTATACTTGCACAATACACCCCAGGCCGGAATTAGAGGCTAAATTGACATTTGCAACACCACATAACATCCCATCGGTTCTAAATTTGGAGCATTTCATCCGAAAATTGCAACTTTCTGCACCGGAGTATTGACCCACTACAAACGAGTATTTTTACGCATTTTCGCTATTTTTGTTGCTAAAATTGGCAAACTACATGTATACTAGTATCCCAATAAGACATTTGTTCGGTATCATTGTCATAATCCTCATCACAATTTGCCAATAAACAATAAAGTGCGTGCATATACTGACGCTGATCGTCGTGGTTCAGAAGCCTGAAAGTCAGCGGGCAGTCACGTGGTATTGTGACGTAACAGCTGTCAGGAGTTCTTGCTACAACCAGTTGCTGAAATCGCACTGAACGCACCAAGTACAGCTGAAACACATCAGTGATGCGCAGACTCGAAACGGTCACATTCGATATCGAATAATAACTGTAATTAGTTCCTCACCCCACCCTAAAAGTAACAACTGTACAACAGCACTTTTCTTTTAGAGATTCGCAATTTCTCTTCAGTACCGACATACTGTGCCGTGCGGCCGTCCGTTTAAAGCTGCGCAACTTTAATTCAAGCCCTGACCGTTGCCATTTTGAGGTGCAAATTGCCACACCAGTGACCTGTTATTTTTGCCCTAGGAAAATTTCACGCCGATTTTTGTTTTTCAAACATCCGATCCAGAGACCGGTACGAGACAGAGGAACAGACGGACTGGCAAGATCGTACTGCGGCCTATTAGAACGGCCACATAATAAGCATAAACGAAACGCATGTAAATGTGTGTATACCAAGTCACATAAATACCTGTAAAATGAACTAAACTCGTTTTGTACACTTCGCGAAATAAACTTAATACCCCGTTTACACGATCGAGCAAACATCGAGCAAACGTATTCGAAATACACGTGCTAATTGCTCGACGTCTGTTCGACGTCTGCTCGATGTTTGCTAGCATTCATCCAGCTAGCTCGACGAGCTATGGTAATTATAGCATGCTAATTAGGAAAGCGGGCGAGTTGTAATTAAAAGGCCTATATAACACGTGATCAGCTGTGGGCCTACATTTAAGCCAGGGGCGAAGTTCCATCAGAGGCCTGCTTCATGTTTGCTCGATGTTTGCTCGATGTCTGATCGACGTTTGCTCGACGTTTGCTCGATGTTTCCTCGATCATGTAAACTGGGTATAAATCAAATGCACCAACAATTCGTTCGCTGTGTACAGTTCAATTCAGTTCTGCCGCTTTGTACACGTTTTTATTTAGCCACTCACCGTTCCTTCTCGAAAGTAGAACCGATGCGGTTGAGCGACATCTCGGAAACCGGTCGAAATCTTCACGATCGTCGGTATCTGGGTCAGACGTTTTGCAACTAGGTCACGCAACGTCGCGTGACCCTCGGACCAAATAAACATGGCGGCGTGCTGGGCAGCCGTATCCATGGCGACCACGTACCCACCTGCTGGTTGCTTAACAGCGGCGCTATAGGTACTTCGGATGACGTCATTTACAAATGGCTGCTAACTGAACAGCTCGTTGTCTTTTCTTTAAATAATCGTCTGACAATGACAATAACAATGATTATCCATTAGCATGGACAAAATCTCATAATGGCGATTTGGATTTTCACTTTTTTTTGTTACGTTTTCTCTCATTTTTTCCATTTATTACTGTCTTCGTCTTTTTCTTTGTTTTATCTTTTCCTATTTCACTTTCAAATCTAACTCAAATCTGGAGAGCGCTGTCAATTTCCCGAACGCATTTAAGTTTATTTTAAGAAACAAAACTTAAAAATGAATAACACATTTTGTTGTATAAAATCCACACACAAACTAAACAAAGTTTAATAAGACAGAACATCAGATGTAATTTTACAAGTTTTTGTGTAGCTCTGTACTCGTCTATTCGGCGATAAAATTTGTTCAGAAATTTTGTCTTCAGCAAACAGTTAAACCCTCTATTACGAGTTCAACGTACGCCGCTGCGTTTATGACGTAAATCTAATGCTATTATAGAATGAGAGACAGTAGCATACACCTGAATTTTGATTATCGACGTCGCTTGACTTTATAATTGCCAAATTATCCATGTAAAAGTTTTTTCTAGTCTTTACGATAATTAGTTCACAGTTTATGAAAACACCAAAACAAACTTACCAAAAGATTCTGTACACTTTTGCAACATTTTTGTTCTTAAAACCGCTACACGTAGGCTTATAATACGTAGTCTAACAGTAACGCCGGTGACGGGCCTATAGATATTACTGTACTATACGCTACGGTCACGCGCGTTAAGGCAAGTTCTGCCTATATGGCACGCACTGCCATAGACATTGCGTCGCTAGCAAGAGCAGCGCACGCTAGCAGTAGGCTATGGTATTACACGCCAGGCTAATGTATGTAGCTAAACGTAATGATTCACAACAAACCAAGCAATAAGCCAATCGTTGCATTTGCTGGATAAAACATAACGATCTACCAATAAAAGCAGCTGCTGCGTTGTGGGTTAAAAGTTTTAAGAATCAAAAAGCTGCAATTTTCAGACAAACAGCTGCAAATTTCCGTCAGAAAAGATACGGGCGTTTTCAATTTCAATTTTTGCCATAAAAGTTTTTACAGTAAGAGATCCTCTACCCAAATTTTGTATTTTTAGAGAAAAAAATTCGACAAAAACATTTGCCGATAGGTTCGAATTTATGGGTATTATCTTGCATGCTGATTAAATGTTTGCTGCGTGCATCCCCAGTACATGGCTTCAGCTACGGTCAGACGGACGAACAGACAGGCTGAAACGGTAATGCGGCTTATTACGTGTAGCGCAGTGGCTTTGCAACATGTATGCGTTGCGTTAGGTGTAAGCCAGCTTTTAACGTCGTATTATGACTACCGTATACGAAACTAGCAGCTATGAGCGGTCAGTTAGGCTACAAATCACAGTCTACAATAGTGTACCTACTGAGTCAGCCTCAGTCAAGCATGCCGGTAGGACTATGGCGTGGCGTCGAATCGCGTATTCTATTCACTTAAGAGTCGCTTACATGTATGCTATATACTACTACAAAGCCAGCAGCGTCGTGGCTTACAAAGTAGGCGGTGCAGGAAATTGCAATTTTTTTCGCAATACAGGATTAGCCTATGCGTTCTCAAAACTTCAATTTTGCCTCTATTGTTTTTTTTCGAAATTGGAATATTTAGCTCCAAGTTTTGCACTTGTGAACGAAATGTTTCTGAAAAAAATTTCCGACAAGTTTTCGACAAAATTTAGGAAAAGCGCAATTGCTTGCCTGTTTTCCCCTGAACCTGCCACTGTCACGATGTCTCTGAACAACATCCCTCATTTTATAGTGGTCCAATTAAACTATAAAAATTTAAAAAGGAAGCCAAGTTGAGGTCTGAGGGAGAAACATAAGCTCTAAAAATGTAAGCTCTTTTTGTATGGTTTGCGGCAGCAAACGCATCTTTATGCATTTTGAGCTTAAACATCGCATCTGGCTGTGAGTGACAGTTATTCGTTGTTTCCACGCAGTGTTTCTTGGCTTCGACTGGGCCTCCTTTGACAATCGTTTTGGTGACTACACGAAAACACACAATGCAAATCTGAACCAGTTTTAAGGTCCTCGATGACACCGTATATGGCTTATATTTTAGTTTTATGCAACGTTAACGCTCTAGCTTTATCGCATGCAATGCTGTCTTATTACCTTTCGCCAAGCGAAAGTTGTGTGATATGTGTTGGTTCGTTAGCGAGCTTGCACGAAAAGTTGCAAACTAATTTGCCTGGAATTTTCGAAAAAGGTTGGAAACTTGGACCTGCTTAAAAGCGGTAAGATCTTGATAGTTGTCCGGATCAGCATCCGGATTTAGGATAACGTTGAAAAATTTTTAAAATTGCCATCGCGGTGTGCCTGCTCATGGTCCGGCTTTTCCTGGTACGCATTGCACCTACCCACGTAGGGATGGCCAAGCTAAGTTGAGTGGACCTTGCTATCGTTTCTCCAGAACCTCTGCGCGAATTTTCGCTTATACCTTAAGCTTATATTGCCAACAAGAAATATTATTAGATTGTGACCAAGCTAATGTACACCTCGCACGGATTATTTTCTCAAGTATTTTTCTAAGTGCTTTTTCATTCCTTTTAGCTTGTATTAGAGACCCGGCGTCAACTTGAGACCGGTCTAATATTATACTAATAGTGACTGTCGTCGAGGTCGTTATTGGAAATTAATTGTCTCCTCGTCTCTCTGGCACCGTTATCAAAATATGGCGCCTCAAAGATAATGGGGTCACGACCTTGACCCTTTGGGGTCACGTGACGTCATCGGTCACGTGACCATTAGACTCGTGGCGGTCGACTTCCTATGGGTGGTCCATTGTGACCATGCATATATCTGGCATCGTTATGGAAATCTGGCCGTTTGAAGTTTTTCCAGGAAGGCTCTTCCAAGAACAGAGGTCGGTCGTTGGTCGGTCGGTCGGTCGGTCGGTTCTCAATATTACACTGATCTCATATACTCCTTTTTGCTACGTTAGGAACGTAGCGCGAGAGGAGTAAAAAATTAGAGTTTCTGACAGACGTTAAAGTTGCTGACAATGTTCGAGTATTCTATTTTTGTTTTCAAACATTCTAAGCGTCGCTAAATACGTTCCAACTTGCGCAGAAGTAACGACGATGCTATAGCGCATTAGAAGCGTTAATTATTGCCTGTGCTCTGCTCTACACAGATTGATTACACAGTCGAACTGAATTGAAAACCGATTGAGGATGTACGGGCAAAAGGCCACCGGACAAAAGACCACCAAGCTGGTTTTTCAGTAGAATTCTTCTTCCAAAATAAGTGCACATCCTTTTGGAATTATAATTTAAATCGCCACACTATGAACTACGACATAAATTGTGGTTTACGTCTGTTGCGTTGCGTACGTTACATGCGTTGCACTAGTTGAAAACTCCACTTGACTCAGGAGGATAAAGATATTATTATGCTGCTGCGAACAAATACTGAAGCATCAGCTGCGACACATAAGCTATTGTGAGCTACAAAACGAAACGCAGGTGTCGTATTGACGAAGTTTTGCTAGAAAGAGCAGACTGTTTATATTGCTCCAAATATCGTTGTCTCAATAACATTATTTACACGCTTAAAGAACAGCCTCTCGGATCAATAATGTCACGAAAAAAGGACATGAATTTACGCTATTATTCCTTATGGGGTGTTTACACGATCTAGCAAACTTTTAGCAAATGTATTCAAAATACACGTGCTAATGCTGAACGTTTGCTGGGCGTCTGCTGGATCGTGTAAACTGTAAACACTCTATTAGATACGACTTCAACAACAAGATTCGTATTGCCCGAGCTCTGTGTAGCTATAATTATCTAGCTTATGTTACAGTAAGATCTTGCAGCTTTGTTGTGCTCATGTTGTGTATTACTGTTTTATCGTCTTAAGTTTTTTTGTGCTTTAATGAGATGTTTGTTGTAGACGTGTGTGGGTTGACGGAAAATGCCGGACATGAAATTGAAGGACGTTTGAAAATGGATTGCATTTACAATACAGTGTGCAATTCTTTTTGAAACAACGGCAGAACACAAGTCACAACAGCAGAGTAAGTTGTATAATATGCATATGTATAATATGTTGAAATGCATAAAATATTACGAGAACATCAACTTAAAATTAGTTACAGGTGAGCAATGATAAATGAATAAGAGGTACGAAAAGCGGCCAGAGCAGACAAAGCGAAATGGCTGGAGAGACAGTGCGAGGACATAGAAAAATACTATGGAGAATATAAGACCAGGGAAGTGTACAAGATGATCGGTGACATTAACAGGAAATGGCAACCAAAGCAGAGAGCAATCAGAGACAGTAATGGAAAGCTGCTCGTAAATACAACTGACATAATACAACGATGGACAACGTACTGCAGCGAACTCTACATGGCACAGCTTGACCAGAAGGTATCCAATGACCTTGTCAAAGAGCTGAAAGACATCTCGCCACCACTTGCCGAC
>Ga0209671_1005292_pt1 | contig 13021 bp, 10 predicted proteins | sample WorMetHERISLAND2_2_FD_187401 | JGI IMG/M metagenome (GOLD analysis project Ga0209671, IMG submission 187401) | Marine gutless worms symbiont microbial communities from Max Planck institute for Marine Microbiology, Germany - Olavius geniculatus... | ecosystem: Host-associated > Annelida >... | reverse complement strand
GGTAAGGGGCATGGTCCCTCCCCAGAAAATTGTGGAAAATTTCAGGCCAAAATAATGCATTTTCGTGCAAAATTTTCACTTGTTTCAAGATGCATCTGGTCAACAGGGGGGCCGCCCTCCCCCTTAAATCCGCCACTCATTTCTCGAAAACATATAGTTGAGTAATGGTAAAATTAATCGTTTGTTAGAAATAGAAATACAAAATATCATTCAGCGTATTTACGCAAACCGCGTACGCCAGTCTCGTGGCTGGTGTAAATTTTACGCAAAATTTACGCCAACTTTACGCACGGCGTACGTACGCAGTTTCGTGAATAGCCTACGTCATGGGTAGAACTTGCGTACGAACATTCTACGCAAGATTTCTTGCGTACCACCCACCTTTCGTGAATAGCACGCCAGGTGCGGCCGCACCTTGTATATTACCTGGTATGTTACGTAAGTACGGTCGGCTAAAAATGCCAGTTTCCGTTCATTTCGGCGATTAGCAAGCTCGAAGGTGTGTCCGAATGTGGGCGTGGTCGTTGTGATTTGTTTCGTTTAAAAAGTTGTCAAATTATTATTGATCGGTGGAATTTTGTGTGTAATTGTGTATGATTTGTGACTGCTCGTTGTGTTTGTAAGATGGGCTGGTGGGGCGTTGTCTGGCGGATTTCTGTCATCGTTGGCGCCATTGCTGTTTTTCTTACATTACCCGCGTTCAGAGCGCAGCGTGACACCATTACCAGCCTTCTAACCATGTATTGGTTTAACGGTGTCGGCCCTTCTACTAGTGCGCACGGAGTGGTCAGAACTGGCATTGACACGATGTTTTCTCTGGAAGAACTCAATATGTACGATGGTTCGGACAGCAGCCGTGGAATATATCTAGCCGTCCTCGGCAGTGTCTATGACGTCTCGGCAGGGCGAAGGCATTATGGACCTGGCGGGAGTTATGCCTTTTTCTCCGGTCTGTTATCTCTTTGTGCTGTTTGTTAGCTTGTATTTTTGTTGCATGCCAGTTGTTTTGTGTTGTAATATGCTTTGGGTTTTAGTTAAAGGATTCATGGAACTTTTGTACAGAAGAAATTTTATTCCCAGGAACGAAAGTTCTTTAAGTGGAACTTTCATTCTCTGGAACGTTTGTTTCCTGGAATGTTCATCCACAGAATTTTTGTTCCCAACAATGAAATTAGCATGAAATTTTCTTTCCCTGCCATAGCTATATGATTATTACTGTACCTCTTACCTATGTAACTGTTGGTATCCAAATGTTCATTGTTTACTACACCATGTCTCAGAAAAAAAAAACAGTCAAAATTGTTTTTGTCATAACTTTGACAAATTTTTACTATCTTTAACTTTAATAATTTTTGGCATGTTGATGGCACATACATTAAGAATTTAAGTAAAATGCACATTATCTTGTGGATGGAAATGTAAGCAAATCTTACGCTGTTTTGTCCACCTTGGGCAGAACTGAATGGACACAAGCCCATGTAGATAAATAACAGCAAATTTGATGCCGTGTTTTATATCATTATTTACTTCTTGGCAGACATATTGTTTTTTTAAATGCATGCAAGTGCTTTGATGTTTAGTGTATGCATTAATAATTTTTAGTTATTAATATTCATAGTAAATGCTAATTTCTGCATAATTAATTAATGCATGGTGTTATAGACTAGTGATTTGCAGCATTACTTGTTATAGGAACTCAAGTAACACAAACAGTGACAAAAATGAATTTTAGGGTTGAAATTTGGAGCATAACTGTTTTTGCCAGTCATATACAGTTTAACAGTGTCAAAGGAGACCATAGGAAGGAGGTATGATTTTGTAATACAGTTAGAGTGGGAAAGACAACCATCTCCCTGCAGTTAGTTGATGTAATTGTTTTGGCATATCATCAAAGTGACAACATTCTTTTGTGTCATTGGTGCATTAGCCACATGCTTGGTTGATGTCATATCGGAGCATTTTGTGTGGTTTTGTTGTATTTTAGGCAAAGATGGATCACGGGCATTTGTTACTGGTGAATTCAGTGCGAGTGGTCTCACAGATGATGTGTCTGGTTTATCAAACAGTCAGTGGCTTGATCTGTTGCACTGGTTTGAGTTCTATGATCAACAGTACATCTATGTAGGTATGACCTGCTGAATCTTTTATGTGCTGTAATACTGCTGGCCTAGTGGCGTTACTCTGTCAGTTAACCAAAGCAAGGCAAAATATAATTTAATGTACCCTGGCAATGATGGTATGTTTATGTTATGGAGAAAATTAGCAACTTTTGTAATGTAGATGTGGAGAAAAAATTCTAAAAAATCAAGCGGGACGATAAAGTTATCAATGAAGAAGTTTTGCTGACATTGCAGATTGCAGAAGCATTGTGATGCAGATTAGCCACGCAGGCACAGATATTTACTTGGTTTGCACACATTTTGAAACATTATTTTTTTCAACTGTGGCCAGAGGGAGCTGTATGGGGCATAAGACAAACAAAGGACAAAATTTTGAGTGTGTTGCGAATAAGTTCTAAATTGTTGTGTACATTGTTTTTTTTAATATAGATCATTTAATTGTTTTATTAAGAGTAGCCAGTGTCATGCATATGAGGTCAACAGTTTGTATTGGAACGTGTGAGAAAAGTGAAACGAATGTCAAATGGACAGTACAGTAGTATTAGTGTGATTAGACTTAGATATACTTGTATACCTAAAAAGTGGCACACTGTTGATTAGTTTACTTTACAGTTGCTAATTTAATATGACAAATTGGTCTTTAGTGTGCATTTAAGTTAATCCAGTGAGCAGCTGTTAACAGTGTGAATGAATAGAATACAATTAGGATATGGTAAATTGGCAGAAAATGCAACAATTCACTGTTCAGTTCTGGTGTTAAGAGTTTCACTGTGTGGTGTCTAGGGAAAGTTGTAGGTCGGTTTTACGACTCGTCAGGTGCTGCTACAGCAATCTTACTCGCCGCTGAAGCATCTATCAATGATGCGCTGGCCAGTAAGCAGCGCGATGATGCACGTCAGCTCATCTTTCCTCCTTGCAACAGTCGCTGGAGCGATGTTGAGGGTTCGACTGTCTGGTGCTCAACAAAAAGGTGACTCCTGTGTCATCAGTGGCATCCATTGGTCGTCAGTATTGGGGGATGGGGCTAAAGGTCTAGCGCCGAGAATGAGACACCACGGTGTTTCCCTCTTCAGTCGACTTGGGGGTCTGAGGGAGCAACAGCCAGGGCAGAGCCACATCCGAAAATATATGTGGCATATTTTAGCCTCATAGAACACTTCTGGTAAAAGGATAACAGAGCAAGAAAGCAAGAAACAGAATTTTTGGCCTTTTCATGCTTCAGCTTGATATCTTGCCTACTTTTTGTGGCTACGCTGCAGGACATGTCCAAATGTTGAGACCTGTGCCTTTTGACACCCCAAGATTGACACTCCTGATCATCATCAGAACATCATTGAAACAAGAACAAAATGTATAGGCCCATTGCCGACGTATTATTGTGCCATCCATTTACTGTTTGCACACAACGCCTGTGGTTCTATACATAAACATTGCCTGGTTTTTTTGTCGCGAATACTGTATTAAGCGTTTGCGATAAATTGTTCTAGGCCCAGTGGCAGTTCTAGGTTAGAACCACCACTGGTTAGGCCATGTTTACATGAGATACATGCCACTTTCTGGAAATTTTTGACGTGTGGTAATAGTTTGATGTATGACTTTTTGAATTGAAAATTGGCAGACTGGTTACTCTAGGCCTGTGTACGATCAGATCAGTTTAAGTTCATCGTACATTTTTTTGTTTTCAACTTAAAGGTTAATAGGTTGAAGGGAGTGTTTAGCTGTTCATGGGAAACTCATCACAGAGCTACATGGTGTCGTCTGCCATACAGGATTGGACGGACAGACAGATGGACTTATTGGCAACGCCAAGTACCATGTTTATGGTTTGTGAGGACGGCAGTGCAATAACTAAATCTGATGTCGTTCATAAATACACTAAGATCAGTAGTATAGCAATATGTGGGCAGGAAGTTGCAGCAATTTTTCAACAGAATTCTGACAATCAGCTGCAAATATCTGACAGAGGAGATTATGGGTGCTCAAAATTTTAGTTTTTTTCCTAAACTGTCGCAAAATGTGGTTTTTCCTCTGCAAATTTTGCATTTTTGGTTGAAAAATTTCGGACAGGAAGATTTTTTGACAGCCCAGTGTTTAGCGGTGGGGGCAGCTGCCCTTCTGCCTCACCTCTTCGTCACCTCTTCTACGATGCTATTGGTAGTATGTGTTTTGTGATGTATTTGGTTGTGCAGCGGTGGCATAGAGCGGAGTTGGGAAGGAGTCCCGCGGAAGTATTTTGATGCAGAAAGTCAGCAGAAACGTTGCGTCTGCGTGCGGACAAGTGGCGCACCGTCTGACCCGTCATTACCAGACATAGGTCAGGGTGACCTTGGACATCCTAGTCTGAAGCAGTATGATAACTGCGAGCCTGATTCCAACATGTGCCATCTTTATTAACAGACTCTGTATGTTAGAAGTCATCATCGTTAATGCGTATTCAGTGAGGACTGTAGCGTCACACCCGAATGTCCATGTGACAAGGCTAGAGGTCAGCAGGCAGTGTGTGTAGGAGTAGACCTGGCGAAAATACTGAAGGATACCTGGTGGGAATTCAAGGTAAGGTGCCACAGTTGCTGGTAACAAAATGCCATAAGAGTTGGGCAGAATGGGGAATGATCTCTTGGCTACAGCATGTATTTAGTCAACTGTTTGAAGGTCATTTGGTGAAATATTTTTATGGTAACAGAAAAAGTGAAAGGAGTTAGCCAGGCTTGATGCAAAAAATATATCTGTTATAGGTGTAGCTGGCTGCCATTTGTCACATTTCTATATATGCCATTGCCCGTGAGAGCAGGCATCTTCCTTTAGTGCTGACCAGAATCTAGGGGAGTCATGAGCTTCCCATCAGAGCCCTGCTCAAGTGTGATAGTTGTGGTGAGAGGGTTTAATCCACCCCCAGTTACCCCCGCCAGTCTTTTCTCTCTTATTTATCATATACGAATTTACCCCCCAGCATTTGCTATGATATCAAGAGGGCTTTTTTATTGAGTATCCACTGACAAAGTGTAAAAGGTGCACATGTTTTATATGCTCTCAAACTGTACAGTTATGACTGTTGCCTGATATAAGGAACCTTCATCATGTTGTTTTAGTCTAGAAGTGTGACACTGTTATACAGTATATATTGTAGAATTTAGGAAGTAAAGAATCAAAATTCAAAAACAAGTTTAGAAGTGGTTTGTTTAGGCTTGAGAAAAAAATTTGCATGCTTCTGGTTGCCATTCATCCCTAGAAAAAACCTGTGTCTCTAAAAATTTTATTGGACCTTTGATAATATCAGCACAGTTTTCAGTATATTTTCAAAATTTTACTGAAAAATACTGTACATCTAGCTTAAAATGTTGCAGTATTTAGGGATGTGGTCTTCATCAAGACGTCTCGGTCTCGAGACGTACTAACGTCTCATCTCGGTCTCAGAGCAATATGTCTCGGCCCATTAGGTCTCATCTCAGGTCTCCGGCCATTGCGTTTCGTCGAGACGTTTTGTGCAGGCACGCATTGTGCATACTGTAGCTGCTCTTAGAGCGATACTAACCAGCATGACATTTGTGACTTGGACATATTCGTTTTTAGTGTTTTTACTCTTTCATTTGCTTATTGATCGTAAAGCAGAATTATGTCATGTCAGTCTTTTTTCGTCATAAAATGACGTAGTCGCAATGAAGAAAAGTGTATGATGTCAGAATGAATACTATCGGCCAAACGTAGACAACGTATAAGCGTAGTTTACTAATTTCAGTTGCTTGCAAATTGCGATAAACATAATGGCTCATGTCTGCAGCAATTCAGTTGCAATTTTTTATGGGGCAGGCCGTTAATCATTCAGTAATAATTGTGAAAGTAAAATGGATCAGTCAAAAACAGTGCAAGCTAGGATCACCAAATCTTCACCGTCGACTGCCTGGAAGACTCTAGTTTCAGGAACCGTAGAGCTTTTCCATAAATTTAAATGGGGTCACACTGAACCAGTGCGCTAAATGAGAGGGGGGTGGGCAAAATTTGCGATTTTTGACCAATAAGTTGCTGTATCTCAGTAACGGTGCGAGATAGGGCCTAGGTTACTATTAATCACCAATAGGAAGTCGTACACTGGCTCTCGATTGGCGCCAAATTCAATGACCTTGAATGACCTTGAACGCCAAAATAGGGGGTTTTATAGATTTTTAGGCGATTTCGGGCTGCGACACAAGTCTATATCATTCACAAGGTGGCGCCACGCTACTATTGTTATGCGATCCAGATAGAGAATTTGGTATTTGTATATTAACTTAGCGTGAACTGGAACTGCTATAGGCTGTCACGAATCTCGTGAGCATTAGCTCAAATTTCTTGTTACTTAAGTTCTCCTGAATACTATTTAGTGTCAGTTTGTATTTATAGGTTGTTGGGTAATATTACATGACAGGTCAGGATATAAAAATAAATAATAAAAAAATTTCCACCGCCCCCTGTTCCTAATTTTTTGCAACCAGAAGCACGAAATTTTTTATTTTACGCCTTAGCGTGAATTTTTTTTGCGTTTTTGTCGTTTTTTGCTATCATGCAGGCCTCTATAGCAGCAGCTCATGTTTGGTGGGTTTTTTATTGTGAGAATGTTTCAACATCTGGGGCACTTGTAGGTCGTGTTGGAGAGAATCCAGTATTGGATCGCCCACTCGCCCCTCCTGGTACCAGGCATACATGGGTATTTCAGGGAACATTATTAGAACTACCATTATGTTAATTACATATGCACACGTATAATGGAGTTCTTACAATTTTAGATTGGGGTTTAGCTTGTTTTTTCTGCATTTTATGTTTTGTGTTTCTGTAAAGGTTAAACTTACTGTTGTGTTTTTATGTGTTTGTGTGCATTCCGCCTGGAAAGGCCGTCCCCAAAATGACCTACACTCTGTCGGGTGGGACGATAAACCCCACTCACTTACTCACCCCCCCTGAAAATTATTTTCGTTGATACTGAAACGTGTGTATGCGTTTTTATCCATGCAAGAGGAGAAAAAGTACTCGATGAAAATGTAATACTTTTAAGTTTCAACTTTGGACTGCAGGAATGCCAAACAAGACTATAGGAGAATACTGCATATTACTATTGCAAGTTATTCTAGGGCAGATTTCATATCACAGCAAGAAGAAAGTTTTTTTTCTGAGAGAGTAATCGATTACCTGTATACATAACTGTTACTTTCAAGCGCATCAGTTTTACATTTTTGAAAAAGTTATATATTTGCATGAAAGAGGGTTTACATGTGTGTTCAGGCCCGTCAAGAGCCACAGCAGGGCCCGGGGAAACATTTTTCCGGGCCCCTAAATATTTTTACGGGGCCCCTTTGGGGAAAAAATTTCTGAATTTTTCTTTTCAAAATGGTACATTCTGACGTACTTTATATTTCTGGCCGATGGTGGGGCCCCGCAAGCATCGCGGGGCTCGACGTAGCTTACCCCCGCACTCCACCCTCTCGACGGGCCTGTGCGTGTTCCCAGAAAATCTCACTCTTTCCTCTAAGGCTGTTTGTCTCTTTCAGACATCTTCACATTAAATTCCGTTAAATCGAAGGCAACAAAGGAAATCGAAATTGTGCCCATGTGCGGTGACGTATGTGCCCTATCAGTGTTAATTTTGAAATGCAGACATACTAGAGCTGTGAAATTAACGCGTTAATGCGCTAATAAATTAGCGCGCATTTAAAAAATTAATGCACATACGTAAATTGAGGTTAATTTACTAAATTTTGTGAAACAAATTTTTCAATATTCCGTTAAACTGCGGTTATTTGACAATGGAATGAATTCAAGTAACTAAACTGTAGTTGCCGTTTCATCACTACTGTAAATAAATAATTACTGTAACGACAAACTAATAAATTTTTATGCTAGCTATGACGTCAGTTATTGTTGATTACGTTTAATAATGTGTTTCTAACTTTCTGTATTCTACGAACGCCCCCTCCCCCTAAACGTCGCGAAGCCCGCGTTAACTTACCCCCTACTCTCCCTCTGGGCGAGAATGGGTGCGTTAATTAATGCGTTAAAAAAATTAACGCTTTGACAGCTCTAGTAGTGACTCATCGGACGTAACTCGGAGCTGGCATTGACAAAATTGTCATGTACTCAATGTTTACTTATTTTTGTCCAAGTATTGATTAGCATTCTTTGCTGTTCGTTTGTTTATATTTTGATTTGTTAATTGTTTGTGATATACATTTGTAGTGTTTTGAAGCTTGATCATATTAGATTCGCTGGTATGAACAGCTAAGAGTAGAAATAATATTTTTACTTATGTGGCGAAATGTTTCATCACGTATCGATAAGCATCCAGTGGCAACCACGTGGTTATAGGCATGGGGTTATTGATTATCGCCCATGTCTTGCTTCGGGCAGTGTGTGTTAGCAAGTTGCTATTTAGTATATACTAGCGGTGAATACTTTCTTGAGAGAACCATGCTCTACTCTTTGACATGATAAGCTGAGGACTGACTCTTGATCAGCTGATAAAGACCCCGTGTGCCAGTGAATGTGCAAGTGGAGCCTGCAGGTAAGTAGAACTTTCATACCCGAGAAATCTCGTTTCCTGGAGTGAAAGTTTCATAGATGCAATTTTTATTTTCTGGAACCTTTGTTTTCCAGAACTTATAGAACTTCAGTTCCTGGGAACAGAACTTCTCGGGGTATGAAAGTTCAATGAATCAGCTGGTATCACACGTTCACTGTCATCGTAGTTACCCCTCCTTGCATGCCATTGGTTCGGAGTCACGACCTTCACAATGCCAGCTTTTTGGGTGTCAAGGTACTTGATGTAAAGATCACTACTAATCGGCATAGCAATTAAAGTCTTTGAAATTGTTCATCATCAGATGAAATACCATGCTTTTTGGCACATTATTTGAAGATGACATCTGTATCAGATGTAACACCAGATGCTGCTGGACTGCTTTCACTTTTACTTACTTAGATAAGTACGACATAAGTTGTATTATATCTTACGCCAATCTTTTGCCATGTGCCCATATTCTAGGAGAGACTGACACATCATCAACAAATGAAGCTTTAATTTACAAACTTGTTGCAACACTTATTACATGGCTCTGACAAATGCACTGAACCTGCATTGATGAAGGAACATTGCTTAGTACCGGATTGAATATTGAAATCTGGTACATCCCTGACTATTATATTTTTGTAGCAGGTTCGTGCTAGAATATGACGTCTCTTGCAAGGCAGTTGGAGCGTCTCAAGGTGCCTGGAGCTCACTCGAGACTTGGTCGTGACACTCAGCGCACGTCATTAATCTTTGACCCAAAGGAAGCTGCAAATGAAGACAGATTGTCCGTTTATCACCTGGGTATGAAACTTTAGAACATTGCCAATTTTTATTTTTGTAATTTAAGGTCCTGGCAGTAAACTGTTTCACAACTGAAAAATTAGGGTTGGAAGGAGTCTAGTTTTTATACGCAAAAGCAGCGACTGTTTTCAGCGCATCTTAGATATCGCAGTTCTGTTCGTCCGTCCGTCCGTCTGTCTGTCCATCTGTCACATGGGTGGATCAGTCAAAAATGGTGCAAGATAGGATCACCAAATTTTCGCCATCGGCTGCCTGGAAGACTTTAGTTTCAAGAACCGTAAAGCTTTTCCATAAATTCGAAGGGGGTCACCCCGAATGAGGACACTAAATGACAGGGCAGTTGGCAAAATTTGCGATTTTTGGCTAGTAAGTCGCTGTATCTCAGTAACGGTGTGAGATAGGACCTAGGTTACTATTAATCACTAACACAACACAAGTCTATATCATTTACAAGGTGGTGCCACAGAACTATCATTATGCAATGCAGATAGAGAATTTGGTATTTGTATATTAACTTGGCATGAACACCCCAATTTTCAGCTAAACTACTGAACCGGAACTGCTATAGGCTTTCGCGCGTCTTGTGAGCATTAGCTCAAATTTCTTGTTTACTACAGTATCTGATTTTGGAGCAGTTGACAGTTTAGGTCACAACTGCAGTGTTGATTCTGGCACTGTGACAAAACAGCAGGATTGTCTGCTATTGTATCCTATGCAGTTTGTTCAGTAGGCATTGTATGAATCAGAATCTGTGTATTCATTTGTTCATTCATTTATCCACCCATTTGTTGGTGAATCTGTCAGTGTAATCAATCATGCTGGCTTTGTTGTGATTTAGCGGGAGTGTTGTGCTGTTGCAGGTAAAAGTGGTCTGGACGAGCTTCATGTGATGATCAAGCGAAGCACTCCCAGCCATCAACAGGGTGAAGAAGTGAGTCGACGGTTTCATCAGTTCAGCAGTGTTCTCTTTTCATCATGCATTGACTTTGAGCGCAGCGTTCAGACTCGCGAGATCAATGACAAGCTTGACCGAGTTATCAGATCGTTCCTCATCGAGATCTCGGCTTTCTTGTACATGAAACCTACCAAGATGTCACCACCACACAAAGCGCTCGAGTGGCTCGTTCGCAGGTTGCTGTTTTTGTCCCGCATAAATTGCGTCTGTTATTTAGTTATAACAGTGAGTTATATTGCCTGCCTGCCTTTCACTACTTTAAAGCTGTTTTTAGGCAGCAGATCAGCATGTCAAAGTGCTGTTGGGTGTCAAAGTTTTCTTTTTTGACCAGCTTAAACTGGACTGTGGTAACTCAAGAAAAACTGTTTCACTTGGGCTAAACAGAAAGAGAATGTGTGTGTAAACTTCTGTGCAATAACCTGTTAACCCTCATTTTTCTGATGCTATTGTTTGTGTGTCAGTAAGGACATCTGGCCTGTAAATTTTCTGAATTTTCAAAAATATGTTTAGAACTGTGGACTTGTCTGAAGCTGGAGCAATAGAACACTGGAGAATTTGTCATTAAAACAGAACTTTACTTTGTGGGATTTGCCTGGCTTAATCTGTAGTGAATTTTTTATAACATTTGGCTTTTTTGAAGAATGGGGTCCATTTAACAGTTATGGTTGAGGTAGAATTGTTTCTTGTTGTGCTTTGGCTAGTTATTTGACACGTTGTTGGTGAACTGGTAGATATGGAATCTACGAGTACAATGTTGATGATTTGCTAATGTGTGCACTTCCGTATCATGACACCGAGTCCTTTGTTCGTATTGTTCAAATGATATCACTGACCAGTGCAACCAGTAAATGGCATTGGCTTGAGCCGTGTGCTGTGAGTATTGCGTGAGTCACACCAGTATCTAGTCAGTGAATAATATACGCAACACTGCCAATCGTGACTGCATTATTTGCTGCTGCTGATCACTGTCATTGATTGAAAAGAAGTAAAGTGTAGCATTTGCATTCTGTGTAGCAGCCAGTGACCGAATTAAAACAAAAATGCTAGGCTAGTTAGTATTGTTCAAATCATCCATTGCTGCGATGGCCATGCTTTCTTTATGGATGTTTTGTTTTATTAAAATAGTCTGTGTATCTTTTTTTGTATCTTATTCCAGTTTTTTTGACAAGCATGCAGCTTATATAGCACTCTTTCAACTATTTCAGAACGTATCAACAATCACAGTACTCATCATTGCTTCAATTAACTAATTTTTTACATTTTACTGCAGACTTTGTTCAGTTGTTAGCTGTGCCTTATTGTTAAAGGTCCATGGCCACGGTCAAACTCAGTTGTAAAATTTGTGTAGACCTCCTCAGTCAGACATTTTATCTTGCCTACATAATATGATGATTTAAGCTTTATAAATGTGTGAAATTAATGCCTGAATATGACGAAAAATGGTGTTACGTTACGTTATGCTAAAAGTCCTAATCTTGGAAGTGGCCAGAAGTGACGTCACCGCATGTACCCAGTCAGTGTTTAGTACTGTTTACCAATTAATTTTAATATTTTAATGGCAAAAAATTCTGTGTCGCATGACAACTGCAGCAGTACATAGGTAGACAATGTGATTTTATAATGCTTATGTTTCTGTGCGTATTTTACATTGACTAAGGGTACATGCTGTGACGTCATTAGCCTGTCAACATGGCGTCTCGTTTTTTGCGGCGTTTTCATATATTGTCGACTTTAAATATAAATTTCTTCGTGTTGACAAAAAGCTAGTCGTTGATATTACTGTCAAAATTATCAGAAAATTATGCTGTTTTAAGAAAATGGATAAAATATTTATGTTAATTTTGGTGTCCATGGACCTTTAATGTTGATAGTGTAGGATAGTTTTCACCTGACAGTAAACAGTTGTGCTTATTGCATGATTTGTAGTATGTCTGCGTGTCATCTGTCCTATTTCTGTAGCAAAGTGTATTGTAGCTAAATGGTACATCATAGGGCGTTGGTGATGGTACTGTTGCATAGGATGCTGGTAATTTTCTGTAGGCTGTTGCAATTTGCAATGTAAAGTTGTGTATATTAAAATAAGTTAATCAAATATTAAATTTATCTACAGGCGGGCACATACAGTTACTAAAGCAAGACCACAATAGCTAGAACATACTGTACAGGGTGGGCCAAAAAAAACCGGACCTGTTTGAGCGTTGATAACTCAGCGATGGTTAGTGGTAGAAAGACGTGTGATATGTCGAAAGTTTCGGAATGCTGTAAAGAATAAATGACAAATTTGCATAGTGAAGCATTCAAATATTCTTTGCCTAATTTGCATAAATATTCGTCATCCCCGAAATTCTGCCAAATTTGACTGTAACATATGGATTTAACATGGATAATTGAGCTTTTATAACTCAGCGATGTTTATTGATGGAAAGGCGCGTAATATGCCAAAAGTTTCAAAATTGTGTACAGAAAAAGTGTACAACTTGCATGTCTCACCATTTAAATATTCTTTGCTTGATTTACACAAAACTGGCCCACCCCTAAAATCATGCTAAATTGGCAGTAACACATGAATTTAAGTTGATTTTCATTCAGCATACAGTAAAATATCAACAA
>Ga0209671_1005291_pt1 | contig 13021 bp, 7 predicted proteins | sample WorMetHERISLAND2_2_FD_187401 | JGI IMG/M metagenome (GOLD analysis project Ga0209671, IMG submission 187401) | Marine gutless worms symbiont microbial communities from Max Planck institute for Marine Microbiology, Germany - Olavius geniculatus... | ecosystem: Host-associated > Annelida >... | reverse complement strand
CATCACTTGTCTGCGTGATTGGCTGAAAGCCTGAAATGCATGTTAACTGACTGCATAGTGTACAAGTAGGCCTATACATTTCGAACTTTTATGAACGGTAACAAGTACACTTGCATTTTGCAGCTTTCATGTTTTTTTGCATTAACTACAAAATTTAAAAAATTGTTCGAAATTAATCGATTAATCGCGATTAATTTTTGGTGATTAATCGATTAAAAAAATTTTAATCAGTACCAGCCCTACTACAAATTACTCAGTTAATCGGTGTGAATATTTATTAACTTAGCATCATGTAGCACAGTTCAACAGTCGCAGGAATAGAACAAGAAGCCCAGCTGTTGCTAGGATGACTGACCGTACTCAGTGCCAATTTGTGAGGCACTGCCGCTGTTTGGTTGGGAAGGTGAGAGTCGGCAATAGGGATTAGATAAGGCGTTGGTAGAGATAGCCTGTTAATAGTAAGCATATCACTGATACAGTTTGCCGTAATGCACAATGGAAATTTGCAGGTACCTCTATTTTGGTAGAACAACTAATAGACTATTCAGTGCTTATGGCTTGCAGTCATAATATCACCATAGTTGGGTAAGAAAAATTGCCAGGTTTCATGTAACTATTTGCTTCACTTTTTACGTGCGAAAGCAGCTGCTGCTTTCATTGTGTTTTAGCCACCGCAATTCCGTCCATTCGTCTGTCACATGGGTGGATCAGTCAAAAACGGTGCAAGCTAGAGTTACCAAATCTTTACCGTCGGCTACCTGGAAGACTCTAGTTTCAGGAACTGTAAAGCTTTTCCATAAATTCGAAGGGGGTCACCCCGAACGAGGGTGCTAAATGAGAGGGGGTGGGCAAAATTTGTGACTTTTGGCCAATAAGTCGCTGTATCTCAGTAACGGTGTGAGATAGGCCTAGCTTACTATTAATCACTAATAGAAAGTCGTACACTGGCTCTCGATTGGCGCCAAATTGAGTGACCTTGAATGACCTTAAATGCCAAAATAGGGGGTTTTATGGATTTTTGGTGGGATTTCAGGCTGCGACACAAGTCTATATCATTCACAAGGTGGCGGCATGGAAATATCATTATGCGATCCAGATAGGGAATTTGGTATTTGTATATTAACTTAGCGTGAACACCCCGATTTTCAGCTAAACTACTGAACCGGAACTGCTATACCCTTTCATGCATCTCGTGAGCATTAGCTCATATTTTTTGTTTATGTGTGCCCTAACTCTCTGTTTCTGGATTTTTTTGTGTTTTACATTCTCAGTTGCATTTAAAACATTTTTCTTCTTTATAGTTTATGTGCTAGATTAAACTGGCAAATTGAGTGTCAGTTTTCGGTGCAAATCGGGTATCGTATCATATCTATCTGTCTGTCTGTCTGTCTGTGTAGGCTGACAACAGTGCTTATCTATGTGTTGTCGTGTGTTGGAATGCTTCTGTTTGCATTCACTTTGCGGCTACATCAGATCTCACTTGTATTTGTCATCAGCGCTCTCCTAGGGTGAGTTTTAGTAGTAGTAGGTTGGTGGTGTGGCATAGTGGTAACGAGTTGTGTGCGGTCAACAAAGTTGTCCCGTGCCGGACCGGTTAGTCCTTGGATGGGTGACTTTCTGCGGGCAGGTATACCATCTTGGTATATAACTAGCTTTTAAGATCAACTTAGCCTCCTCTCTCTGCGAGATCACATCAACGTCTCCTATTTGGAACTGGTTACCAATAACCATTCGAACAACACCCACTTCTAACACGTTCCGACGACACCTGAAGACTTATCTGTTTTTGTACAACACCTACCACCTGCGCCTACAATTCGAACTTGTGTTTTGACATATGGCACACTACAAAAGCAAGCTACTTACTTATGTACTTACAGCCTTCCATCCCTTTGGGATGGTGAATCAGGCTTTTCTGTCTGGATTTATGGTGGGGCACATTCGTCTGTGTCGGGTGGCAGGTAACATTGTGTGATCCCCGATGGCAGGTGACGCTCCGTGGCTGTGAGATGGGTTTCCTGTGAAGAGCTATAGCATTTAATATTAGTCGTGGTAGTAGTAGTAGTAGTAATAATCGTAGTGCTAGTAATTGATGTTGTAGTTGTCTGTGCAGGTTCTTTATGACTGGATATCTGCCAGTGGGGTTTGAGTTTGCTGCTGAGTTAACATTTCCTGAGTCTGAGGGAACGTCGTCTGGTCTCCTTAATGCATCTGCTCAAGTCAGTGTTCTATAGTTGTGGTTGTTGTAGTAGAACTAGTAGTAGTTGTAGTTGTTCACACTGTTGTCAGTTTCTAGGGTTAGAGGTAAAGGTTAAGTCGGGTACTTGCTATAGCGCTATAGTGACATCAGTTCTGACATTAATTATGTGCCCCAGTTTTGATAAATTATGTTAGTGCTATTTAGGGGCAGTTTACTTCACACCGGTTGGATAAAAGCACGACCTGCACAGAAACTACTCATACGAGTGAAATTTACAGGTAACTCGTACTCGTATGTTATGTATGTGAACGTCCACCATTGAAATACAAATACTCGTGTTTCCCAGAACTCGTATACGGGGTACTCGTACAGTGCCGGACTCATACTTATGTTTATGTGAACACAGCCTGATACCTGTGTGGTGTCTAATGTTTGTCTATCTGTGTGTGTAGTTATTTGGCATATTGCTAACGCTGTCACTGAGGGCGCTTATAACTAAGTCTGCTGGTGGAATACTGACTGCTAACCTCACTGTAACTGGGCTACTACTACTTGGCGCCATTGCTACTAGTTAGTACCTCAACCTGCCCGGCCACCTGTCCAGTGACGTAGCCAGAAATCTCAATTGGAGGGCCTCGTCTCCTTCCCCTCCCCTCCCCTTGCCCCCTTTTCCTCTCTTTCCTTTCCCTCTTCTTTTACCCTTCTCTCCTTTCCCGTGTCCTCTCCTTTTCTCCCCCTTTCCCTTAGAAGTAAGCCCCCTAAAATCCAGCTAGGGGACCTGGGGGAGTGCTGTGAGCTCCCCAGCGGGGTCTGGGGCAGAGCCCCAGCCGAAATCAAATTTGATGCATTTTCGCCTTGAAAGATGAGATCTGGTGGCAATGATTTTAATGATTTTCTCGAAAATAAACTGACCAAATTGGCAAATTTTGTGCAGCTTAAACGTATGCTTATGTTTTTTTTTCTGGAGGATTGGGGGGCTGGCCCCCTGCTCCCCCTTCCTCTTTGGCTACGTCGCTGCACCTGTCTGTCTGTCTGTTTATTGGTCTCTCTGTTATACTGTAAGACATGGACAGAGTAATGGAACTCATTTTATATCATATGACATTGACTGTTAGGAAATACGTGTCAGTTTGATGGTTTTTTTTTGATATGTTGTACGGCCATGCTCCTTGAGTTGTGTGACATTAACCCTGACTAAAAATGCGCACATTTTCGGCCGTGGCTTGCATTCACCGTTGATGGGGAGCTTACATCACTCCCAGACTCTCTGGTCGCTAGTAGTAATGACAGTTATAGTGGCTTTGGTAGTGCAAGTGTTGGTTGTTGTTGTAGTGCTGATACGCTCGGAGTTGAAGAGACAGCAGGCACAGCACCAAGTCTGCCTCAGTGTAAGTCTCCCTTACTGTCTGCCAGTCGCTCTGTCTGTCTGTCTGTCTGTCTGTATGTGTGTGTGTGTGTCTGTGTGTGTTGATCACCCATTTTATTATTAACCTGTCTCAGCATTGAGTAACTTGGTTAATATCAAAACATCACTACTGGCTTCCCATTCACCAGCGCATCAAATTCAAGATCGCCTGCATTAGCTGCGTTTTGGATACACCTAACAAGTTAGGTGTACTATAGATAAATATATTATAAATCTGCTAATGATAATAATACTTTTAATAGTTTTAATATTTTTAGCTAATAGTTTTAATTTCTGCTGATGGCACGGCAGACGAAAAATTCTAAAGAGTTTAGTTATGTTGTATTGAAGCGATATACTAGTAAATTTGTTTTTTATACTCTGGCATAGACTGTTTAATTTGACACCTAACATGTTAGAAGTAGGCCATCCAAAATGCAGCTATTACCTACAAGACCATCCACAGCCTATCTGAACACTGTTCTTGAACATTACACTCCAGCTTGTACATTGCGTTCATCTGAAACTAATCTGTTGTCTGTGCCTCGTGTCCGTACATGTTTTGGTTCTTGAATTTTTTTTGTGTCTGCCCCACTATTTGGAATTTTCTCCTTTTTGACATTTGCAATAGTTATCTGTCCCATTGCTATAGCATAGCATGGGACAGATTATAAAATCACTTGCATCTGTCTGTCATTCTGTCAGTCTGTCCGTAAACACTCCTACGGCCGCAATTTTGATTTCATTTTGATTAAATTTTGCACAGTGATTCGGGGCTTGTAAAGTAAGATGGAGTTTGTTTGGGATAAAAATCTGATAACTCCTTCCCCTATTTTACCCCATTTTAAAAAAGTGCCTTATGGCCTATGGGGATTTCAAAGTGGTATAACTTGGTCCCCGTAAAAGATAATTGCGTGCTGTGTTTGCCTACCCCCTATTTTCAGGGTTTGGCAATCTAATGGTGTTATTTAAATTTACCCCCTATCGACCCCTGTTGCCATAGCAACCATTCAAAAGTTGAAAAATTTTGCATTACAGCCAATGGAGATTTCAAAGCGGTATAACTTGGTCCCCGTAAAAGATAATTGCGTGCTGTTTGCACCTATTCCCCTATTTTGGGCCTGGGCTATCCAACGGTGTCATTAAAATTTTTCCCCTGCCAACCCCTGTTGCCATGGCAACGAACTTTGGGAAAAAAAGGACTATAACTCTGTCCCCACAAAAGATAGTTGCATGCTGTTTTCACTTACCCCCTATTTTCGGGCCCGGGCTATGCAATGGTGTCATGTAAATTTCTCCCCTGAAGACTTCTGTTGTCATGGCAACCAATGGTTTTTATTCAAAGACAAAATTGGCTGCAGACTCACAAGAGCGTCAAACACAGCTGCTAGGCTATATAGCGTGGCAATGGGACAGATACCTCGTTCCACAGAACGTATTTCTAGTTGTTCAATAGCTTCATTCCTTCACCAACTTAAAACGTACTTTTTTCAATCTTTAGCCATCTCCAGTGCCCTGCCTCACCCCAGCGCCTCAGATTTGGCGAGTTTCTCACCGACACTGTGCGCTTTATAAATGTATGTACTTACTTATTTACTTACTTACTAAAAGCTGAGTTTGTAAGCATAATGTGTTTGGTTGATTGAGCGGGTTTTGCAGTGAAATGTGTTTTGTTTGTCTGTCTGTCCATCAGCTTGCCCACGAAAAGATAATCTTACCTCAACAGCAACAGCTGCAGCAGCCAGTGCAGACATCAACAGCGGCGGATGCATCGATCGATCATCAGTAGACCACAGACCATATGGGCTCCCACTTCGGCTTTGCAGTATTGGCCGTTCAATCTGTCGGTCAGTGGAACATTGGCTTGAGACGATTCAGTGACATCTTCTGGATGGGTTCAGAGCTGGAAGAAAACCTTTTTAAGGAAAATATATAGGTTTTAGGTTTTATAGTTTTTTAACATTTATTCTGGGTTCTGACAACCTGTGGTCCGCTGTGTCACGTGACCCTGAAAATTATTCCGTCCATTATTTCGTCATCTCCGCTGCATTGTTTCACCATGCAGGGTTCCCTCTGGTCCTGAAAAAGTCCTGAAATTTGACTTTTCATTTTTCAGGACCTAAAAAGTCCTGAAATTGTACATGGGTGCTGAAAAAGTCATGAGAAAGTCGTGATTTTGCTAGTGTTATCCTGAAAAAACCAACATACTGAAACCGTAATTTTTCCAGTAACATTTGTCCTTAATTACTGGAATTGTTTTTATATAAATATTTTGTGCTTGATTGACATACATCATTAATCTTTCAGGTAATACTTCATGTATTATGTTTTCTCACTAAAATAACTCAGCTGCTTGTAGTTTAGCTAAGTGCATCGATGGGTTTTTTTGTTTTTATTGTGCTGAGAAAAGTCCTGAAAAAGACCTGAATTTTGATTCTGTCATTTGAGTGGGAACCCTGGCCATAGTGTGTGCCAACAATATGATTAAAGGTTCTCTTTATAGTTCCTAATTTAGATGCAGAAGACTTGTTTTTGCAATGGCAAATTAAACTGAGATGAAATGACTTAAATCGTTGGTGCCAATACCTGTATAGTCTGCCGCCGTCCGCCTATAGCTATGCGCACCAGGTCGTGGTTCTTGAAAGCTCTTGAGAAAACTTTTTTTAATTCCTCGGGACCTGAAAAAAACTTGGAAAACAAATAGGGTTCTGAAAGTTTTGGAAATTGTTGGAAGCAGGTTTTGACAGTCTTAGAATTTCAGTTTTTAAAATTATTGTGACTGCGATGTGAAAATTATTGTTGTGTGATGCCAAAATCGTCAGAATAGCTACTACGTGGTAAAATATCATGGGAATATGTTTCAGAATAGCTACTACGTGGTAAAATATCATGGGAATATGTCAGAAAAAGGTACTTGACAGTTTTTAAGAAGTCCTTGATAAGTTCTCGATTTTTTGGCCTTAAAACTGTGCCCAGTTTTCTTTGATCTCTTGAGCTGACAAATGGTTTAAAATCGCTTATCAGTTACTTTTGCCCTCAGGAAATGTTTCTGGCAATTTGTGCTTATTTTTCTGCGTCTTTTTTGACTTAAGAGCTTCTGTGGGACAGACGGACGGACGGACGGACGAGCAATGTACATAATGCGGATGGACGGCCGTAAAATGTCGCCATGCATCTGTCCATTTATTCGCCTTGCTAACTGGGCTTCAATGATGTACATACGTTATGTTATACGTTGTTTTATTACTCGTGCTTACTTACAACTTCATTCTACTTCTAGTTACATTCTTATTATTCGTGTCGCGCAAGGGGGAGGGGGGTTTAGTAGGTGTAGAGGCAGTCCCCCTGCCCTAAATTTTAGTCTGTCAGGAAACTATACCAAAAATACAAATCCATTTTGGGGGAATTTAGGGAAAATTAACATTTTGAGCACCCGTAATATCAGCTGTCGGAAAGCTGCAACTTTTTGCTCCCTCTCCCCCCACAGTTGTTTAACATACGAGGCCAATATTGTATTCGTGATTTATCGTATTAACTTACTGCCTTGTTTCTCTGTCCGTGCATTCGTAGTTATTGTTTGTTGGATATTCTTTGCTGAGTGTATTGTTGAAATAGTGATTGCAGTCCGTGAATTGATTTTGTAATCTCGGGATCCCGGGAACCCATTCTCAGATTTAGGCTTACAGATTGGTCACTATATGGTATTACCACAGGCCAAAGGTTAAAAGATTAAAGGTGGTGTTATAGCTTTTTTGTAGGAATTAACCCATCACAGAGCCACAGAGCGTCACCTGCCGTATGGGATCACACCGTGTTACCTACCACCCGACATGGGTGAACTTGCCCCGCAGCCCAGTAGCCTAGGATGCATGATACAATAAATAAGTAAGCCGTCAGGGACTTGGGAGTGACTGCGAATGTTGAAATGCAACTTATGTTTCACAGCAAGGCCTTTTGCATTAACAAAGTATTTCGTGAGATGGCTAGAATTGTTATTTTATTATCTATAACAGTCAAACAAAATCTAACAAATTATTTTGTAAGCATTAGGCCTATTGGGAAATTCCAGGACTGGGATGCAGCCAGTCGCGGGATTCGGGATTGGCGATAATGGCCGGGATCCCAGGATTTGGAATCCTAGAATTGCAGTCACTACTGGTGAAGGAACTCTGAGAAAATTGGTCTGTACTGTAATGTAAATACAGAATGGACCGAAAAAATCAGACAGTTTTTGTGCATTGACAAGAAAGGTAATAGAAAGACACTTAATATTCGGAAGTTTTGGAATTATGTGCAGAAAACCTGCGCATGGGTTCATCTTAATATTTTTTGCCCAATCTGCTACAACTTCACCACCCCTGAAATTATCCACCCTCATTTGACAGTAATGTATGCTCGAAGACAGTCTGTTTTTTGGCCCACCCTGTATAATTGATGCAGGAGTTTGGTGTTTTATTTTTTCCTGACTCGCCGTATGGCTTCTTGATCGCTTCTTGCCTTGTCGACCGATACCTGATGTTGTTGTTGTTGCTGCTGTTGTTGTAGTTGTTGTAGTAGTTGTCAGTGGTGTAGCCAGGATTTGTCAAGGGGAGGGGGGAATTCCATGGCAAGTGGGTGACCAGGCAGAGGGGCAAATACCTACACTAAATTGTGCGCTGTTGGAAAACTTTCTTCTTGTGGAAAAAATTTTCGTCCAAAAATGCAAAATTTGGAGCTAAGATCCCCAAATTTTTGTGATTTTTTTGAGGGGGGAGGGTGGGAGAAAGTAAACTTTTGAGCAGCTGTAATCTACTGTGGTAGAAATTTGCAGCCATTTCTTCGAAAATTGCAGCTTCCTTTCCCGACTACTTTTTCAGTGCATGCCGCCTATGATGGGGGTCTGGGTGTTGCCCCCAGCGCATTTCAGGGGCAGAGGGAGGTTAGGAGCGAAGCCCCCAGAAGCCAAACCATTTTAGGTTCTGACGTCGTCTTATTCTCTGTATTTTGCAAACCCACACCTTGAATAACATGCTAGAATTTTTGTCGGTCAAGTCATGGGGGTTTGAAGCTGCAGTCGTCCCCTCCACCTGAATACACCTGGCAGTTGTTGTAGTGGTTGTAATTTATATTTCATTATCGGCTTCACATTGATTAGCGATTGCTGTTTTTTGGCGCCATGTTTATTCCGGTTCGTCTTCTGAGTTTATGTGCAGGGTGCTTATAAAGCTTATTCAGTGTTAGGGCTATTTTTACATATAGAGGGTGTCTGTAAAACTGATGCGCTTTGTTAGGCCACCTGTAAGTAATACGTTTTGCTTTTTTACTTTCTTTTTATTATCTGCTTTTCCTCCGAAAACAGACAGCAGACCATTACCACAATTGGGGGCAAAGATGACCCCTTACCTGGAAGAAATTGAGGCCATATTCCAGCGAGATAATGTTGATGGATTTAACAGGGAGTTGCATTTTTGATTTTTCCCAATCGGACTCACGATGTCATGTGGCCTCGCTATGGGTTCTGCGTAAGCATCGACACAACTGAACTCATTTGAAATTAAATGAAATACCGTTAACGGAAATGAGAGCCGCAGTTCAGTTCAGTTATTTCGTTTTTGTTGCTTTGAACACACCTTTACTAAACTACTCACTCACTCACTCGTACAACTGTATAATATACTCAGCAGCTGTGGCATTTGTTTTTTAAGGCGCGTACAGACTGACGTAACTGAACTAAGCTGAGCTGACCAATGGGCGAGTTCAGTTCAGTTTAGTTCAGTTACGTCGCTCTATACGCACCTTTAGTTCGTTTTTCAATGTTAATTTTCACCTCTTGTTGTTACTCGGTTCTTCAGGAAACTGTTATTATCTGCTGTTTGCTTCTTAAAGTTTTGCATTTTGACGTTTATTGACATCAAGACTGAATGTGGCATTACTTGCATGTTTCTAGGTTATTTTATTTGATTTTAGGGCTTATTTTCGTTTGAGGCAGTTTAATGTGTTTTCAGCGGGATTGCAGTTTGCAAAGTATATACCTGTCTTCAGATGCCCACAATTCAGCTAAAATACTTTGATAGAAAAGTGAAAACCATCCAAATACCAACAACCAAACCGTGGAAAACAACTTTTCGGTTTTCAAATTTTCTTGTACGATTTAGTTCGATGCCCAACATTTTCGTCGGATTCCACACAGCCTTAGAGTTTTGTTGTGATAGTGGCAATACTGTTGTCTGAATGTGTTTTAATGCACAGCATAATTATGTGTCCGTATTATAGAGGGAGTATTTAAAAATCTTATTAAATGTGCAATTCACCATGGCTTCATGTGATCGGTTATAATTAAATAAGTCAGGTGAAAGTGGGCCGGCCACGAACAACGTGTTTTCGTTGCTTCTTTATTTACAGTATTCCAATTCCAAGGTATGGGAACTACGCTAAGCCTACTACTAGCTATCAAGGGCAGTGGCTTATATTTCCCCAAATCTTGAATTGAAATCAGGCACAATTTCCCCCCACTTTTGGGTTTATTTTCCCCACTGTCGAGCTCATGTTTACCCCTTCACTTTTGAACTCATTTCCCTTTTTTCCCCTTTTTGGGTTATTTCCCCTTTTTAGGGGGAGCTTTGTTTAATTTTTGTTTAATATGAAGTGAAAAATGCGTGGGGTTAAATAGGGAGGGGAGAAGTTTTGGTAAAGGTGTTGACTGCCATGGGAGGGAAGTCTTGTGTTAAGCGTGAAGATTGCAAAGTGAAAATAGGGGATTAGATTATTTAGGTTTTTTTTAGGTTTTTGTCCAGTGAACGCCATGCACAAAATTACAACCCAGGAAAAACGTGACACCCTCTTATGAGTGAACGACATAATGACATAATGAATGTCTGTCTTCAACGGTAAAACCCATATGACGTCAGCATGACGTCACCGTTAGCAAAGAATATTTAACTCTTCCCCCAGTGGAATACTAGTTTCCTCCTAGACATTCGCTGAAAATTTTATAGAAATCCGAACATTTTCCATGGCGACATAAAAGGAAACGTGAGTTGGTGTTTTTTTTCTGAACACCTACAGCATAAAAGCAAGCTATATATAAAGTTGATAAAGTATATCAAATTTCCTTTCGAAGAGCCCGAAACCTCCGTCCTCTCCCTATTTTACGTCAGTGCATTTATACAGTGTAAACGCCTCTTGCACACAGGCAGATACAGACAGACATAGAGACAGTGATACTATACACGTGAGAATCTACAGCGTTAGTGCAGGTACACCCACACACGTCGATGTACAGGGTGTCCCGGAAAAAAACACCCACCACCACAATATATGCTTTAACACAACACAACTTTAAAACTAAATGATAGTCACACAACCACACAGCGGTTTTCACCGTTTTATAAAAATAGATTCTGCAACACAAAAATGTCTTAACTGTGGCGTTCAGACAAATTTTCGGATTTTCCTTAAATCTGTGTGCGGCTTGCGGTTTTTTTTCTGGAACAACCTGTGTCAGTCATCGATAAATTAATGCATGCAGAGAGTGAGTTGGAAAATTTTACCCCCCCCCTGGACCCTTGACGTATTGTAAAATTTATTTTTCATAGACTGAGAATTTTTAAGTGACATTCTACGTTCAAATTTACACCAAACTACAAAGTTTCATCCAATTACGAGTTTGTGACTAACTCTGATATTGAGACAATTAAATGAAACTCTGTAGTTTAGTGTAGATTCAGAGAATTTGTTAAATATCATTAAAAATTTTTAGTCCGTGAAAAATAAATTTCACAACACGTCAATTGGGTAACATTTCCTAACTCACGCAGTACATCTACTCGTCTGTCTACAACAGCTTCGAACAATGTCAGCAGCAATTACCATTATTAGGCGCACAACATGCAGTGAACGTGAATTAACAACATACCACAAAGACACAATACAGCTGCAAGTTAATACAGTAAAACAATGGGGACAGTGCTTAAATTGAGGGGGGAACGCGGGGAAACATTTCTCCACTTTTTTCAACAAGGAACGGCGTTCCTCCTTTCCGGGAGACCAGGAGAAGGAACTACGATGTGCCGCTGTCCCAGTAACACCTTCTAACGCTGTTGTTTGAACCATTCTGTCGGCGTTTTTTGTCGTCATTTTTGTTTAAAAAAACTCTGTCACCAGAAATCTGATTTTTTGGCCAAAATACACAAAAAAATTCAATTTTGGCTTGGGCTGCGCCCCAGATCCCACTGCAGGAACTTATATGACGCTGATTCTGTGACAAACAAAATGCACCAAATTCATTTTGTACCCTTGCCCCACTGTCAACCCCCTCCACGCCTGTACGGGGGCCTACAGCATTTGGTCCTGCCCACCCCCTCCTACACTTTGCCACCTTAACCATTGTTTTCCCCTCTTCTTACCTGGGAGTTTGGAAGTGAAGTGATAACACTGGCATTGTGGCAGGCGGCATATCAGAAAAGGCAACCAACCCACGCTCCCTGATTTTTTTAGTCTAAAATGTTCTTTCTATCGATAAATTTTCCTCTGAAATACAAAACTCTGGCAAAAATCTCTCACTTTGTGCAAAATTACGCACAAAATTGAAATTTTAAGCAGCCACAATCTCCTGCGTCGGAAAAATGTAACCAGCTTTTTCATCCCAAGATCCCATACACTGGGTAACAATGTCCGTGAGGATCAAACCAAAGCGACTGCCACTGCCATAGCCGTAGGGAAGCACGCGTCCCACAGGAGACCCGAATGTATGTATTCAGCCAACTTGGTTAGTCAAAATAGTGCCAAAAATGCATGAAAAACATGCATTTTTGCACAGAAATCCAAATTTGTTTTTCTAGGGATGAGGAAACCCCTCTTCAATGAGGACTGAGGAGGGGACAACCCCTCCTCTGATGGTGAGGGGACACCAGTCCACACACTCCGCCCCTCAAATGCCCCTACACCCAGATCCTGGCTGCGTGATTGCAGTGTTCTTCCAGAGACGGTGAATGTTGAATGACAGAGGAATATGGGTGTAGAGTTATGGGCATCTGCCCTTGGAGCACAGCTCCTGGACGGCGCGCTTTGCGTCGTGGACTCCCTTTGATGCTGCGTGCATCATCAGCTGGTGCGACTCACTGCAACAAACAGGTAAACTGTACACATCAGCAACGGCTACAGTTTTTGGTGGTTGGCTATATGGCGTGCATTTTGGTGGCTAGCCAAAGTGTTTTAATAACTTCGCATCCAAATTCATTGCGATTTCAGATTATTTTCTCAGGTTGCTGCTTGCCTGAAATTATTGTGCTTGAGACTGTAACTATAGTACCGTACCTACACTGTGTCTCAAAAAAAAGCATGTGACTACATTTTTTGCAATAACTGGAACAATGAATGTCCGATTATAATAATTTTTGGCACACTTATTAATGAGACTATATGTCATCGAATGGTGG
>Ga0209671_1005290_pt1 | contig 13021 bp, 6 predicted proteins | sample WorMetHERISLAND2_2_FD_187401 | JGI IMG/M metagenome (GOLD analysis project Ga0209671, IMG submission 187401) | Marine gutless worms symbiont microbial communities from Max Planck institute for Marine Microbiology, Germany - Olavius geniculatus... | ecosystem: Host-associated > Annelida >... | reverse complement strand
CCTCTATAGTTTTCCAAAGTCGGAGTTTTTAGCCCCAAATTTTGCATTTTGGACAAGAAGTTTTCCGACAAGATGTTTTGATATTTTTTCGACAGTCAAAAATTTACGGGGGCAGGGGGCAATTGCCTTCTTTTCTGCCCCCACCCTCCAGCAACAACACAACAGCCCACCCACTAATTTCGGCTTAAAAGTTGCACTGTGCCAAATGTTCTCGTGGGATCGTTTCCATTAGTCGCGTCCGCTCACATAGGCCTAAGTCTATACTTCAGCGATGCTCAGTGGTCGACCCTTTCTCTTATCTGACTGCCTTGGCGACTGAAACATATTACACCTGCTAGTATGTCTTTTGGCAAATATTATAGGTCTGGCGAACACCAAAGGGCCTTACCTCCCCGTTTTAGGCTTAGCTTCCTCTTAAATCCTACTTAAGTCCGACAATAATGCAATTCTATTTTAAGATGCAATCGTGCAACGAAAGATAAAAAAACTGTTTCCCATGTTGTATCCGTCTTCCCTTCGCTACACTCACTCGAACGTATATGCCTAGGCCTCTGGGCTATATTTACCATCTTAATCATTTTTCTAACAATGACGACGCTTTAAGCTGAGGCCATGTTGCAGCACTGATGTTGAGTAAACTTCCACTTTAATAGTTTATTATGTCAAATCAATTCAACTTCGGCTTACCTACACAGTGGAAAACGTTTAATCGACGCCAAGAACGAGACATAGAGCTGTTTGCTTACTTGCTTTACTTTTCGACGAATTCGCATTCGCATTCGCTAGGTGGTTGCACTTATTCGTTGTCTTCCCTTTTGCTGTGTTCTCTTTGTTCCGAACTTCAAAAAGTAGGCCTACTGGGTATAGCCACGCTGTGAATCGTAGTTCTCCATTTAGATCTATTGTACACTTCCCGGATTGCATCTTCAAGTTTCAATCCCATCCATAAAGTGGCATTATCCATTCACGCTGCTTGCGGTCTTCAGGACTCTACATGTACGTTGCTATCGTTAGGCCATATGCTTAGCCTACATGTACTCACATTTTGAGCGCTAGTGTGAAATTTGTGTGGACAGAAAATCTGTCGTAAGCCTCAATAATTTTAGGTAAAAGAACTAAAATTAAGTATGTCGTGCTCTTCCGGAATCTAGGCGAAGTGCTCATAGGCCATTGAGTCCGTGGATGGGTAGACCACATATGAATTCATACTAATCGAGCATGCATGTGTCGGCTCAGAAATGATCAACCAAACAGCCACAAACACGACTGGCAAAAAGTCACATGTGTCACATCACATCATCTTTATTACAGCGTGTGCTCAAAATGCCTTTTTCCAAGCAAGCGGTAGACGTTGACGACACTCGTCAAGGCAAACAGCACCTTCAGTAGGCTACCTGCGTAACTCAGAGCGGCCCACTCGATGTTGATGCATCATTTCAGTTCGTCGACGTACGATCGTAAAATAAAAACAAACTTACAAATTTCCAATGAATTTGTGGTTTCAGTAATTTTCTGAGCCGGCACATGCGCTACCCAGTATGAATTCATTGTTGTAAACAGCCAAACTACGACTTCTGCATTTCACAAGGTAGTGTAGCGACAGTATTGAGGTGAGGTGGTCAAAACTACAGCTACATGTATTTGTGTCAAGTTTGTTTTTGATGTTCCGTGCCAAAAAATATCAAAATTAGCCAATGTTTCACGGTCTCACGGTCAGGGAGCTATTAAAGTGGCACTTTTATGGCCCAGCTTGTACAGCTACGAGTACACTGTGTCCGGAAAAAGTCTGCGGATTTTTTTTCGACATAACTTTGACAAATATAAATACACTTTCGTGATTTTTAGCACGAAACTTTTCGCGGAACTTTATTGTATTAAAAAGTTGACAAATTATGTCCGGCCTATATGTTATCTGTACGGATTGGAAAAGCGGCTGACACAAGTCAAAACAGAATTGAGCAGATAAGCTAGTAGTCGTTACTATATTACCGTGTCTGTGGCAGACTAATTTTGTGTTAGCCGCCAAGCCGTCCGTGTCCGTACGAGAATTAGCCAGAAGACGAAGCGATAGTCTAATTACTGTAGTCCCCACCTAGACATTGGACTAAACATGAATGATTGCTCGAACGCCCGCAGATAGCGACTCCGCGACGCATTTTTCTTCATTACGCGCCGGTGCTTTGTCTTGACAATGTATTACGCAATGTTTCGCAGCTTACAGCGAATGTCTTCTGAATAACTGCGCTGCCTTAATGAATCCTTTTTAGGCTACGGCAACTTAATATTTATTGCTTCAGGCTTTATTAGCAAGCCAGCTTTATGCGTCTTGTCCGTCTCCCGTACTTGAGTGCAAAGAACGCAAGAAAAATAGTTATGCGTCATGGGTCATGGGTTTATAGATCAAGGTCAGGCAACTCAGGCCGGTCTGGAACAGACACCGAGTTGGGTTTCGTGGCATTCAGTGGCTTGGTAAAAGTCGGGCAAAAAAACTCAGACTTAGCTCAGACTGTTTACAATCGACGTATCACGGCACCGGATAAGGTCACCGGCTATTATAGGCACCGTGGATAAGCCCAGATATAGCAACGGCCGATAATGACACTGTATCACAGAATACTATCAGCTTACGAGGTTTATTTTGGAACAGGCAATTGAAACAGCTACTGAGCATATGATGCAACCTTAGTCCCTCACTAGCTGAAGCCGTCACATCGTAGTTCGTTAGCTAATTGTGTTCATAGCTATAGGCGTACGGCTTTAGCGACTCCCAATTATATACTGTACAGGCCATAACTGATGCCCTTTTTGTTTCCTGCTGTGTTGTGTTTAGCCTATCATGCTATATTGGTTTTTACGCGCGATAGCAGAATGCTTCGCGCGTCTTAGTCATGGTCTGGGCGTCTGTTCGTTTGTCTGTCCGTTCGTCACACTGCTGTATTGTGTCAAAACGGTCCAAGCTAAGATCACGAAATTTTTACCATGCGCTGCCACAAGGTCTCTAGTTTTTCGTGACAAAATTTCGTGCCTCTGGATTCAGGGGTTCCACTCGAACGAGAGCATCAAAGAAAGGTACCTCCCCCTAAAAGACGTTACTTTGCCGTTATTGGCTCGTTTGGTGTGAAAACGGTTGCAGATAGGTACAGAGATGCTGCTTATCATAACAAGCACTGGTGACAAGCTTTTTAGATTTATCAACATCGATGACCTTGAACGACCTTGACTCCCAAAGGTGGTTTTAGTGAATTTTTCGCAATTTTTGGATGCAGCGCACATTTCAACATTGAATTGCGACGAAATGGCTGGAGATAAACCACGACAACCTGCATATGAAATTTTTAGCACTAAAGGTAAATTTCAGCAGTCTAAGTCCTGACCCCCTATGTTCAAAAAGACCGGCGCAGGCGGGCGTCAAAGACGGCTACCCCCTAAAAAGTGGTTATTTTACCGCTATTGGGTCGTGTAGCGTTAAAACGGTTGCATATAGGCACAGACATGCTGTTCATCATAACAAGCAATAATGACAAGCTTTTTATTGGTGACAACGTCGATGATTCTGAATGACTTTAAACCCCCTAAATAGGGGTTTTTAGTAAAGTTTTGGGCGATTTCCGGCTGCGTCACACATTTTAAGAACAAAGTGCACCGAAATGGCTGAAGATGGACCTGGACAACTTGCGTATGACATTTTTAGCATAGAACGTACATTTTTAAGAATCTAAGTTTCGATCTCTTAAATTTAAGGAGTCTTCCATACGGAGGTTTCGAATGTAAGTACTCTTTCAAGACGCATTAGTATGTTATTGCTGTACAGTGATTGCCGAGGTGGCAGGACCGCTGCTATCGCGCGTTAAATGAGCTTTGCTCAAATTACTTGTATTATTTGGGGAATTACTGTTAGTGCATTTTTATGCAGCTTGGTTGTTTTCGTCGCATTACTGTTGTATTGTGATTGGGCTTAAACATGGTTTCTGTGTTTCACGTTGTATCCGAGTATTAGTAGATACGGAGCATTTTTAAAAAAATTTTTACTTTCACATCATGTCATGTCACTTAATACTGCACAACAACCCATAAAAACAAATTGACGCACTAAATTGTATCCACGGGAACTAAAGTAAAAATACTGCAGCATTACAGACTAGAACAAACAGTATTTTCAATAAAACTTGGAAACAAACTAAAAACTGCACTTATATTTTAAAAGTCCATAAATTTTAGGAAAGCAGGTTTTGACCATTAGAGGTTTTGACAATAATGCGTTATATAAATTTACATTCGACATTTGACATTTGACATTTGACATTTTAGAAACAGGCGGCAACTTTTGGCAAATTAAACGAATGACCGACTGATTGATAGACACAGCGAAAGGTTGATTCTAAACTCGGCAACACGTGATTGCTCCTAATTTAAGTTGGAATTAGAATCTTAATTCAGCTACCGAACGCCAATCGTCTCAGACAAGAAATATATAACGCGGCCGTCCGTGTATTATTCCTCTTTATAAGTTTCATAGGCGTGTGCAGACTTCAGCACTTGCGGCATTGCGGACCACACGTACCTAACTCAACAGCAGCATGGACAGTCACACCACATTAGGCCCAGAAGTGGACGCAAATTAATAAGGTATTACAAAATACACGCAATAAACAGTTTTACATCTATTGACAACTGAACAACGCACAACAATCACGAAACGCAGCGAAAAAATCAGCCGGCCTTCGATTTACTGTGACAAAGTTTCGTCAGCACTTAACAGAAGTTCGTAAACGCAAACAAAATTCCGAAGAAACACACAAAACCATTTGGCATAATATTTCAGAAGCTGCGTTCAGTTTAAGGTAAACTTAAACTATAAAACTTTAATTCGTTCGCTGTTCGCTTATGATAGACCCCGGCGCCGTCGAATTTCGTGAATTTAAGGCTGGTTTACACGTGCCGTGTCCACGGCCCGCGTTCACAGGCCGTGAACACGGGCCGTAAACACGTCTCGCGTCGAATTTCCACGGCGTCGAAGTCGACGACTGACCAGTCACGCCGCCGTCATTTTATTCCGCGCGCCATTAGTCTCTTAAAATGATGAAGGCAGGAGCTATAGATTGACTGATTAAATTAGTTTCAAACACAGCGAAGTAAAAGTCAATGCCGTATGCAAACTGTTGTCACGCAGGATTTTGTCAATAAAGGGAGCCCTTTTCCGAGGAGCTCACAAGGTCGGAAATCCAAAGGTATTATCCCCCCTTCGAAATTAAAAAAAAAATTATCACGTTGCGATCGTCGTCAAAAAACTGCCACGTCGCCGCTGTAGAAAAAAACGCGACGCGTCGACGAGTCAGTCGAATAATTTTGGCGTCAGTCGAAAACGCTCCAAGCCGCCAACGCCGGGGTCTAACTTATAAAATTTAGTCAAGTACAAAAACAAGAAATTTGAGCCAATGCTCACGACAGCGCGAAAGCCTATAACAGTTCCGGTTCAGTAGTTTAGCTGAAAATTGGGGTGTTCACGCTAAGTTAATATACAAATACCAAATTCTCTACCTGGATCGCATAACGACAGTAGTAGCGTGGCGCCACCTTGCGAATGATATAGGCTTGTGTCGCAGCCCGAAATCGCCAAAAAATCCATAAAATCACCTTTTTGGCGTTCAAGGTCATTTAAGGTCATTGAATTCGGCGCCAATCGAAAGCCAGTGTACGACTTCCTGTTAGTGATTAATAGTAACCTAGGCCCTATCTCGCACCGTTACTGAGATACAGTGACTTATTGGCCACAAATCGCAAATTTTGCTCACCCCCTCTCATTTAGCGCCCTCGTTCGGGGTGACCCTTTTCGAATTTATGGAAAATCTTTACGGTTCCTGAAACTAGAGTCTTCCGGGCAGCCGACAGCGAAAATTTGGTAATTCCAGCTTGCACCGTTTTTGACTGATCCATCCGTGTGACTGACAGACGGACAGACAAACAGACAGACAGACAGAATTGCGATGGCTAAGACACGCTGAAAGCAGTAGCTGCTTTCGCGCGTAAAAACATTACGATAACATCACGTGGGCACACGGCTGTTATAAGAATACGACAAGTTATACAATAACATATTAATCGAAGACAGGAGTCAGAGGTAATTAGGTCGAGTCAGCGATGAGCCTCGGCGGTGTAACTCCATGCCAGGGTCGAGCTAGCTGTCTGGTCTAACGACTGAATGGACTTGGTCGAAACTGTCTTGGCGCCGATGAAACACATAATTTGCCCCTCCGAGTGGAGGATTTGTGGACATTTGCCCCCCGCTGCAGGGCGGACGAGGACAGTCCTGTTGATGTAGCCGTCTCTGCCAGGTTGTTCCACCGTACTGAATACGCGATGACTTCTTGCACATCACCATTGCCTTCACAGCCATACACAGCAATATAAGTACGTAAAATGTTAATTGACAGCATTATCTGCACACTACTCGATAAACCCCTTCCATGCTCAGCGCTCGTGTCGTCACTCGCCAATTAAGCTAAAAGTCTTCTACGCCGTTAAGTAAGTGGCCATACGGTCTGATAAGCAAGTCGAAGGTCGTTTGCTTAATACAGCTGCAAATTAACGTCATAGAAAAAATACCCGGTACACCATAATGTCAGTACAAAAGACTTTTTAAAAAAATTCCACAGAATGCCGTGAATTTTAAGTCGCAATTTTTCGCGTAATACGAAAGGTGCTAGCGTCGAAATACTACTAGTCATAGCATGCATAAAAGTTCTACGGACGTGGCCACAGTGGTAACATCTGTGGCATCACTCCTGTAAATTATTGACGTGCTACAAATTTGTGTATTAGACCCTAAACGTCGACGTCAGCGGCGAGGAATCTGACCTTGAGTTCTAGGCGGAATTTTCGTCCTGTGAAACAGTAAAGCATAAGGTTGATGCTGTGGTTGACATAGAGCAGGCAGAAACAGATCGTCTTAAGGAGGATGTGGACGTTTTTTTTACCACACTGCATAATTGTGTCGCTACACTACCTTGTGAAATAGGTCTTGAGGAGGATGTTGACGTCGGACGACGCTGCTTTGATTCCGTTGAGTGCCAACATCGTGTTGAGATTGAAAGGTGCCGTGAGAATGAGCCAACAGAACGATACACTCACCAGCATGTACGTTATGCGAGCCTGAACAGCACACGGTACAGTGTTGACACAGTTCCAGCTACAAAACTGTTTAGTTCTGTTTTAGTTTGTGCATCTAATGAATAACGCCATCAAGTTTGGGGAAATTGGGGTCGTCCATAAATGACGTCAGGCACCGAAAGGAGAGGGATTTACTACATCGTGACGATGCGTGACGTAAAGGAGAGGGTGACAGGTTGCGTGACGTCACGCACGTCACATCTGCGGCAAGACCTGGCCAGGGAGTCCTGGATGATAGTGCTAATACACCTTACAGGACTTCGTGGTACAGCACGCATGGCGCAAGTTGCGGAGAATGATGTAGGCCTACCGGAGCCGGTGTCCCCACCCACGGCCCCGGCACAGACGGCTGTGCCCCATCAAATGTGTCTCTGACTGTCGCGCGCTGGCGCTAGACGTCACTCTTTGTTGCACGCTGCAGTCTGCAGAGTCTGAAGCTGCAAATTTTGTCGGTCTGTCTGTCTGTTTGTTTGTCCGCTCTATTTATAGCTCAACGGTCAATTGTCGCTCTTTTGACGCGGGACGTACGTGCGATAATGTTGGGATTTATGTTACTTCCTGGATTGTTAAGGAAACATTTATTTATTTATATATTTATTTATTATAGCCCCCAGTGCTCAATTCTCGAGGGCTGAAATATTAAACCACAAAAATGTCTGGAATTGTTACGATGCGGGCTCGGAAATTGCGAACGTGTCAGCTAAGCATGCCGCGTTGAACCGTTGGACGGTAACCGACAAGCGCTGGAATAAGAACGTCGTTTCACGGCGGTCCGTCGTCACCTTGGTCAAACGTCTTCCGATTTGTGTCAGGAACTCCTGGGTGCTGACACTCATGGAGCCAAGTGTTTCCAGTGCCACTGGAAAAAGTCGTGGGTGCCGCTGAGTGAGCTGTACTTGTTTCTTTTTCTGACAGCTGCAGTCTCAGCGGCAGCTGGCACTGGTGATGGCACTCTGCTGCAGGTAAGCGTTTCCCAGTGTCGACCGCTGTGACGTCCCAAGTGGCGCTGCGCCCGGAGTTCCATGGCAGCAATGTCAAGCCGTTAGACCGCTTGCCGTCGTCATGGACCAGCCCGTCTGGTTCCTTCATAGTGGGAACGCCGGCTCGAGTCAAAACGTGCCAGATGACAGCAATGCTGTAGGCGTCTTACACGGTTGTCGTCCGTCGTCATCTGTCGTCCTCTGTAACGGGTGTATTGTGGGTAAACGGTGCAAGATAGGCCTAAATTGCTATTGATCACTAATAGGAAGTCGAAGACTGGCTTTCAAATGACATTAAAATCAATGACCTTGGATGATCTCGAACGCACTATGGTGTGCCAATCGTGCGGTATTGTGGCTACACGGTAAGTCGCAATAACCATCACGACATGCGTAAAGCGCGACAGTCATCTGAGCTAAAAGCTTGTATCATACAAGAAATTGCGTTGTGTTTGAAACTCATATAGATCTGTAGGATACACTCAGATGCAAGGGGAGTTAGAAGTTTGTGACGTCATATTTTAGGGGGTCAAGAGCAGCGTGACAAAACGTGAAGAAGGGAAGGGTGTTATTTTTTCCTCAAAATTGTGTGACGTCATTTATGGACGTCTCCTTTATAGAATATTGTATAGGCTTTATAGTATGAGTTATATGCGTATGATTGGCCATTAACGCAAGCGCTCAGCTGGACGCGTCACGGTGCAGTTCAGAAACAAAGCCGTTGAAGAGAATGCGCGAGAATAACAATATTATGAATGAGCACTGGTCGACGACTAACTCATTTGCAATATCGATATCAGATCAATACTTCGGTTTTACGGTAGGCCTACATACATCCTCTTTCAGATAACGAATTAAATCATAAATAAATGATTAGCCGTAGCAGCAGTCATTGTCGCAACTAACCAGCCCGTGCATGCAAAGCGACCATTTGATGGCATTTGCTGAGACCTTCGACCCCCGAACAGAGGAGGTTTAAAAAACGCACACGCTCATTATTAAGGCATAGGCCTATGCTGCATATTTCTGACGGAAACGGTGCATACGAACTGTTATACCGTAAGGCGTGAATCAAAAAAGACTGAGTTACCATACTCAATGGCTATAAATTTACGATCACCAAATATCAATTTACTTGAGAAAATTCGTATCCTAGCGCACTGAGCAAAAAGTTATTATAAAGCAATCACTAAAGATCTCGTCATACGTACAAAATGTGGCTACACTACCGTGTAATATTGATATTCCAAATTCGCGGTTAACACACAATGACGAGCGTTGATTTCTAAATTCAGATAACAACAGATGACACAGCGCCATCAAAGTTTAGTTCATTTTACGTTTTAGAAAAATGTCAGAAAGCAGCAACGGACAATAGGCTCGTGTAAGCTAGAATTAAGCCAGTGAAACAAGCAACGAACTTGTCGTCCAATATGCCGAAGAGCACTGCACACTGCACAATCTATACTGTCGTAAAGATGACGTGTAATATGTGTTAAAAGAGACACCTTCTGCTAATGGTCTGACTGAAACTGTTTCACGTATGTGCAAAACTCGGATTTAAGTTCAGCACTTGAGCTGCGATATTTTCTGTAGGCTAATAAATCAAAAACTAAAACCAAATTAACGCCTATGGCAGACCAGCAGACAAGTTTAAGGTAGTCGAAAATTAGGCTATTTCATCTTTTCGTCAGGTTTGCACGCTGCAGTCACTGCAGGGAATAAGGGACGTCCATCGCCGTATTTTAGAGCACGAATCCACAGGACTTCAAATTAACGTTGTGCGGTTCCTACGTGTGCGTGTCGGGTACGATTTTCCGGCTGCTCTTCACTTAACAGCACGCACATGAAGTGGTGGCTATATGTCAAAAGTGTCGTGTGAGAAGTGCTTACTTATTACGTGGCGTCACTAAAAGCATCAGTGACGCCGGATATTGCGAATAAGTTATGTTACCGTGGCGCGGTCGGTCAGTCCGTCCGTATGTCTGTCCGTCTATCACACTAGCGCAGCTTGCTAAAGTCGTTGGACGAAATGAAATGCCATTTAATTTACATTCACGTGGCCCCAATCATACGGTATTATACACGGGCCCAGAACTCGCCCTTAGTGAAATTTGGAAATTGGGGGAAATTTGGAAATTGAAATTGTTAAAACCACAGTCAAATATTGAATATTGTTCCCACTGAATCAAGCATTGCAAGTTGCGAACCCGCTACAATGCTAGAAGCATTACCCGATATGCGTCCGTAAATGTAAGCACAAATTTTAAAACAAAGCTGTTGTCAAATATTACTCTCTCTCTGAATCAAGCGAATCCGGATGTTTCAAGACTCAGTTTTACAACTACGGCTGATTGATTGTTCTAACCTGTGACGCTGTGATGCCGGCGCTTGTGCCGCTCGACGTCTGGGACAGAGAGGTTGAGGACACCGGTTGATGCCATGATCCACTGTGACTTGACGATGACGTTGGCAAGGCCGCCGTTTCGCGCTGAAGCACTGACGCGCTACGCTCCAGCGTCAGAAGCTCGCTGCCAACGCCACCGCCGCCGAAGTTGCGCCGAAGGTTTGGCGACACGCGCAGTGTGCGGTAGACGACGTACGGCAATCACAGCGAGGGGTTGCGATGATCTACCTTGCCAAAGTTAGTCGTGTCGCTATACTACCTTGTGAAATGTTCTGTGATAATTTACCTTGTCCGTGGACTAATCACAGGAATGACCTGACACGCGCAGTGTGCGGCATACGACGGCAGGCAACCACATTTCACTGTGTTGCCACACTACCTTGTGATCGAAGTGTTCTGATGATTTACCGTGTTTGTTGACTGTCCAGTGAAATGTAAACATGTGCGGTAGACGACGGCGATGTTAAGCGTCAAAACGATGACGAACGGAACTGCCGAGTAACTGGCGAACTTGATGTAGTTGAAAGCGACATTCATGAACCAGTCGCTTGGCAGCGGCACGCACTTGGGACCTTGCTCGTCGTCCTGGATGAGGTGGACCGTGATCCAGTCTGCGAATCTGCGTGCACGGACATCTCCACGAACCACCGCCATCATCATTTCAAACTGTCCATCAGGCACATCTGTGCAGTAATCAGTCGTGGATGAGGTGAATGGTTGAGAAGACATGGAGGTTTGCGAGGACAATGATGACAGTCACGACAGCACAAACAAAACGCGCTCGTCGCGCCGTGCACATTGTCAGCGCCTTCAGCGGCATCCAGACAGCCACGAAACGATCGGCGCTGACGACGACAATCAGCCAGGCATTACAACTACAACAACAACTACGACAATAAGCCAGGCGCTCAGATGCAGTGCGACGAGCAGCAAAAACATGATCGTCTTACACGCGGCCGTCGACGCATGCAGCCACTCCACGCCGGACACAGTCACCCCCATATGGCATGTGGTGCTCCATAGCTCTGCGATGGGTCTCCACTCGATGCCGGACACAAGGCGTATCCATGTCTTAAGCGCGCTGACGAACAGCACAATCGTATCGACCAAAGCCAACACCATCAGGTAGCAGTAGATGGAGATTGTACGCATGCGTCGTCGCACTATCACCGCCGCTGACAGCAAGTTTCCGGTCGTACCCACGAGAATGATGGCGGGAAACAGATATCGGCCGAGGCCGAGAGCAACACTGCCGGCTGTCGACGGCTTGTCAATGTTATCGTCGTCGTAAATGTTGTCGTTGTAATCGTAGTAGCCCGGCGTATCGTTGCTTAGCAACGTCGACGCGTTGTCCAGCAACAGCGATGTGTTGCCTAGCGACGCCAAACCGGACGTTGACTGCTCTGTAGTCATTATCTTCGCAAGTGCCCAAGTGTCATCAGTCATCACACGATCACTCTTACACTGACAAATAATTTGAGCAAAGCTAACGTGACGCGCGATAGCAGCGGTCCTGCCAGCTTGGCAATCAATGTAAAATAATAATGCGTCTTAAAACAGTACTTGAATTTCAAGCCTCCGTACGAGAGACTTCTTGAATTAAAGAGATTAAAACTTAAATTGTAAAAAAATGTACATTTTATGCTAAAGAAAATCAATACGCAGGTTGTCCAAATCTATCTCCAGCCATTTCTGAGCAATAATTCACTCTTAAAATGTGCGTCGTAGCCAAAAATCGCAAAAAAATTCACTAAAAACCTTTATTTTAAAGATTAAGGTCATTCAAGGTCATCGACGTTGACGCCCCTAAGAAGCTCGTCACTAGTGCATGTTATGATATGCAGAATGTCTGTGCCTATGTGCAACTGCTTTCATGTTAGACGAGCCAATATCAGTAAAATAACCACTTTTTAGAGGGGTACCCATCTTTGACGTTTGAGTGCGCAGGCCTCCTTGAACCTTGAAAGTCGGCACTTGGACTGCTAAACTCTGCGTTTAAAGCTGAAACATTCATACGCAAATTGTCTTGGTCTATCTTTAGGCATTTCGTCGCAATTCAGTGTTGAAATGTGCGCTGCAGCCAAAAATTGCGAAAAAAATTACTAAAAACTTCTTTTTTGGGGGGGGAAGGTTCAAGATCGTTCAAGGTCATCGATGTTAGTAAATCTAAAAAGCCTGTCATTAGTGCTTGTTATGATATGCAGCATGTTTGTACATCTGCAACCGTTTTCGCACTAATCGAGCCAATAGTCACGGCTTGTGCGGTAGCCACAAGCTGTTGTATAAGCGATGTGCCAAGTCAATGGGAAGGCCAAAATTTCCACCCCCCCCCCCCACAGCTCCCACATTTTTCAACCCATTTTGATGAAACTCAAAAGCAAGAAAGATATCCGGCATACGACCCTATGTGCAAAATTTGGTTGATGTGAAACGACGGGAAGGGGGTCTGCGTAGGGAGGGCATTTTC
>Ga0209671_1005289_pt1 | contig 13022 bp, 8 predicted proteins | sample WorMetHERISLAND2_2_FD_187401 | JGI IMG/M metagenome (GOLD analysis project Ga0209671, IMG submission 187401) | Marine gutless worms symbiont microbial communities from Max Planck institute for Marine Microbiology, Germany - Olavius geniculatus... | ecosystem: Host-associated > Annelida >... | reverse complement strand
GAAACGATCTTGATTTCTGCAAAAAATCATGTAGATCTAAGCAGTATTAATGAAGTTAGAAGCTATATAACAGAGTGGCCCCGTTTTTTTGGGCCACCCTGTACGTACACTAGACCTATACACAGGCGAGCTGGTAACTACGACAGAAATTGTTTTAAAATGAAACAAAAAAAGTTACCAATTAGTTAAAAAGTTAAGAATTGCTTGAATAGTGTTTGATAAAAGTATGAAATGCATTTGTTCATTCAAGTGAATAACTAGAAAGTCTAGCACGAAACTGATATCACAGCTTCACAGAAAATTTTGCAATCAGGGCGTATCGAAAAACTATGCTTTGACTCGTTAATAAGGCTGAACGTTATTGTCCACTATGCTATAATCAGTGCGCTATTATTTCAAAACAAATTATAGGCTATGTGACCTATTTGATGTATGTTATTTGTGAAACTGTTAACTATTAATCCGACATCCATACAAAAGTTTTTTTAACGAACGTTGTGCATGTTTTACCGGCGTCTGAATCTCCACAACGCGTGACATGTTTGCTGTTTTTAACTGCAACATATAAATAAATACAAAAAGTTCAGGCAAACATCATGCTTTTTTCTCTCTCCATGCCCTTTGCTACCACCACCTTTTTCCTCTATTTTTCCCCTCTGTGCAATTTCCTTTTATCACTAAAAGGTTTCTGCCCCTGATTATTAAATTCAGTCACGTGGTCTGGAGAGCGCATTTTAAATTTTGATGCATTTTGAAGTGAACACTAAGTATTTCAGGGTGTCGATTTCTTATATTTTTAGAGACATGACTGTAACATATTTTAAGTTTTAAAGTATGCTTAAGCCTTTTTGATCTTCAAGGGTCTGGGAAGCGCTGTAAGACTAAACTCCCTATGCAGTGTCTACGATTCGAACTTCTGTTTTGACATATGGCGCGTTACAAATGCAGACTACTTACTTACTTACTTACTTACAGTGTGGTCCGAGGCAAAAAAAACCAGCCGTCTGTGATCAGAGTTCGGTCAAGTCGGTCGAGATCGACAGCTCAGTGGATGCCAGGTAGATACAGCAGCAGGCGAAAGTAACTGACGAGCAAGCGACACGACACACCTGCAGCTCAGCCAGGAGACGTGATATATAGGCTATCGTAGATGGCGCAGAGTCTACGTGTACGCATGCACGCCAATCTTCCGGTCATTAAACTAATTTAACGACGCCAATTCAATTAGCGGCAGTAGCTACGTGCGTCTTTGAAGGTGCACTTGAGCGCTGAATAGCATCACTTCGTTGCTTAATAGCTCACTTGATACATCGATATTGCGATAGGCTACAAGAAGAAGACTGATTAACATGCGGTGTTGCGATTTGTGGAATTTGCAGTAATTGCAGTTTCTATGCGAGACGAAACACAACGTGGGCCAAAATAGGCTAAGCTTCAAACGTCTGTACATTATATCGTCGCCATATGTTTACCGATTTTCAAAATACCGGTACTTTTACTGGTACAGTCTGAGAAAAATTTGCAATAGGTTGACAGGCCTACTGGTAAATATCACATTACACCTCAACCGCATTGCTACACTACTTTGTAAAATCTAGATAGACAGAAATCTAAAAAAAATAATGTTAAACACAAGTTTTGGTAAGCGAAACAGACACTCTATACCAGCATCACGATTCGTACGTTGTTAGACTGCAAGTGATAGAACCAATTGATCTCGGGATATTTGGCACACGTTTTAAGTTTATAATTGAGCTGTGAAAATTGTTCAATATAAAATTGGCCACCACACTAACAAAATTTTGCAGCTTACTTTTTGGCTCACTCTGTATATTAAACGTGTTCTTTATTGATAATTAAGTTAGTAATTAAAATATTACGAAGTAAAAAGCTCAGCCAACACTTCAAACATCAGCTTCTAACATCATAATGCCACTGTCGGGAACTTGGCTTTTGAGTTTGGTCATACGCCTCATGTGGGATTTTTACGCGCGACAGCACAATGCTTCGCGCGTTTTAGCTGTGGCTTAGACGTCCGTCTATTTGTCTGTGTGTCTGTCACACCCTTGAGCTCTTAAATCAAAACGGTGCAAGTTATGATCACAAAATCTTTACTGTGGCTGTCAAAAGGACTTTAGTTTTTTTGACAAAAATTTATTTTCCTGGATGAGGGGGTTCCCCCTCGAACGAGAGAATAAATTAAGTTATATAGTACTCCCCAAAAGTCTTCATTTTGCCGCTATTGGCTCGTCTAACCTGAAAACTGTACAAATATGCAGTCACGTTGCATGTCATAGTAAGCGCTTTGACGAGCTTTTAAAAATTATCAACATCGAAGACCTTGAACAACCTTAAACCCTAAAATAATAGGTTTTACTAAATGTTTCGCTATTTCGGGCTGCGGCACAAATTTCAAGAGTGAATTGCGCCGAAATGGCAAGAGATAGATCAATTGATACAACATGTATATGAAATTTTTAGCATTCAACGTAGATTTTAGCAATCTAAATCTCAAACCCCTACGTTCAACGAGGGCTGCACACGCGGGCGTTGAAAAAGGTACCTGCAAAAAGTGGTTATGTCACCGGTAGGCCTATTGGCTCGTCTACGTCGTATATACAGTGAGGCATAAAAACACACCAAAATTTATCGATCGTAACGTGAAAGAGGATTATAGGATTTTAATAATTTTTGGTACAACTATTTTTGACACAACTTGCCGTCAAATGGTTATTCAAGTTTTCACCTTACCCAACATATGCTTCTGCACTACCTGGGAAAATCAAAACACATAAAATCAGCGTTAAAATGCACAAAAAAACGCCAAAAACCATCCGTGACATTACTGATAGTAATTCGGAGAAGAAAAATGAGATTTTAATAGTTTTTGGTAAAAACATTTTTGACATAACTGGCCATAAAATGGCTGTTCATATTCCTAGCTCACCTAACGTCTGTTGCTGTATTAACTGGGAGAAACAAATCCTACAAATGCAACATGAGATAAAAAAAAAGAAAGAAAAAACATCAATAAATTTAATCATTTCAGATACGTAGCCCTTTACAGCCCTGATCACAGTCCATTCGACAGTATTTGCAATGTTATGCAGCAGCGAGTTTACGGGACTCCATTTAGAAATATCAATAAACTAAAAAAGCGACTGGTGAAGTCTGAAGCAGAACATTATTAACACTGCTATCAACGCATAGAGAATGCACCTCCCTGCAGTGTGCAATGGCCGATAATTTGAATATTTATGTCAGCAGTTGCACAACTGAACAACTGGATAAACTGTCAACCAAAGTGCTAAAAATTTAGACTAAATGTGCCAAATATGCGTTATTTTTTACCAAATAGAAGCCTAATGACATTGCATTGAATAAAAATGTGATATTTTGCTTTTGTTTCCTCAGGTAGTGCAAAAACAGACGTTTGGTGAGGCGGGAACATAAACGGTCATTTGATGGCCAGTTGTGTCTGGAATATTCATACTAAAAATTATTAAAATATGATCATCCATTTTCAAGTTACGATCGATAAATTTTGGTGTGTTTTTACGCCTCACAGTGTATAACGTCAAAAGGGGTTGCAGATAGGCACAAATATGTTGCTTATCGTAACAAGCACTAGTGAAGAGCTTTTAGTGGTGTCAACATTGATGACCTCGAATAACCTTGAACCTCCAAGATATAAGGTTTTAGTGTGGTTGGCAGTTGTCGGCTGCGGCGCACATTTTAAGAGTGAACTGCGCAGAAATTACTAGAGATAGACTCGGACAGCCAGCGTATAAATTATTTGGCATGAAACGTGCATATTTAACCATTTGAGTTTCGATCTCTGACGCATTATTATTTTATTGCACGCCGTACACTGATTGCCCAGTTGGTAGCTAGGACCGATATCGCGTGTCAGCGGCGTCACGCCGAGCTTCGCTCAAATTAGGCCTACTTGTTCAGCAACGGCAACAAAGTGACGGACGCATCATCACGCATGCGAGCTAGAAGAATAATAGTCTAGTTTGATACTCATCCCCCAGCAATCTAAAATTAATTTTTAACTCAACTTACGTGATGTAGGTAGGCCTATTCTTAACTGCTGTAAAATTAACTTGTTGTCAAAATGAACTTCTCTTTTTCTTTAGAAAATAGCACTCAAGCTTCCAAAAGTTGAAAACTCCTGACCAGTAATTGCTTCTCAGCTCGGCATACATGCAGCAGACCATAAGTTTAAATATTATACGCTCGTAAATTATTCGCTATTATTTAACTACGAGATCGTACAGTGTACCTCGTCACTGGAACTGGAAGCCTACAAGACTAGCAAGAAAGCGCCCGCTCGAATTTTCATGTGGCGCACGAACTGCGCACCTGTCTGAAAACTGCCTATGATTGGCTGACTGATGACGACGCAGCCAATCAGCATCGGTATTCGGCAGCCTTAGCAACGAGCAGTGTTTATTGACAACCAGCTGTTGACCGTCTGAGCTCTTTGAAGTGGCGGTTGGCGTTGAAAGGTAATGACGATGGGTTTTGTTTATTGGGGACATAGTTATTTTTGGTTTAATCGTTTATTGATACATTGTTTTCGACGTGAACGTGAATCTTTAGTTTTATTTCTGCATGCACCTAGGCCACCCATGTTGATCTGCTAATGTGCGGGGCTCTCCAACAGACAGTACTGTTGTTAAACTGGTTAAACGTTACATGCTTTCTATACGTTAAATTGCATTCGATTAGACGACTACACGGTGATTTAGTGATTTACCAGTAAAAGTTGACATAATCATCGTGCAGAATCGATGGCGACATACGTGAAGCCGGGAGAGCGTTATGCGACGTCAGACTGGTTTACGTCAAACTACATCATCTCCACAGACGCTGAGCGACAGCGCGTTGCTTCACACGAGACCAGACAAGAATCACACTATCTTCGCAACGAGACGAGCAACAGAACGAAATGGGATCAACACGACAACAACACTCGACTAGCGGACCGCGTCGACCACATCCGCAAGTAAGTACACCGGATGGTTCGTATGAAGTAAACTTAAACGTCTAAGCCCCTACTTTCACACAGAACTTATCATATGTTAGCCTATTTTTGAATTGTTTCACCAGTGTCATTAGTGAGTGATGAACTAGACAGACACCGACCATTATTATTCTGAATGCATCATAAAAATAAAATATAGGCCTACGGTGTTTCATCAAAAAAGCACCTCTTTTTTTCTTTCATAACTCACTTGAGTCGAATGATGATCAATTTACACAAAATTTTTACCAGCTGTAGCTAAAGAAATACCAATTCAAAGTATTTAAACTAAATAGAACTGTTAATAAAGTGTGTATGTTTTGTTATTCGTGATGTAATGCTGACGTCGTGAAATGTGTAGTGACAGCAAGCTTGCTCGTCTCAACTAGGTGCGTCACTGGGTCCAAAAAAATGTGGGGTGGCCACACATGGTGAGTGCGCAGAATACCCAGTGGGATACAGGGGTCACCCTGGTCAAGGGTCAGCCCTTCAAGCTCAGAACCTTCTAGTTTTTAGATGTTTAACTAAGAAGCAAATTTGTCTCATTCTCCATATTTTGCAAACTCCAAACCCTGACCGACCTTTCCCTTATCCTTTTTTCTCATAAAAATTTACTGAATTTTTTTCATATCAGGCACAACCTCTGGCAAAATGGGGTGAACTTGTTCAGTGTTCACCCAAGTCTACATTGTAACAACACCCTTGGTCTCAACTGGTGCTGTCAAATCGACATTTTTTATCAGTGGGCTAGGTGAAGTTTATTGTTGAAGCATAGTAGAGTCACAGCAACTGAAAAAAAAACATCCGAAACTTTTGTACTGCATTTCTTGTAGCTATTATGTTGTTAGCAAAATTAGTTAGCTACATGTACGGACTTTGGTAGATGTGGACACTGGACATGGATTAGTTCAACTCTACTCATTGCATATATGTTAGATGGAAAGATATCCTGGAACGAACTGTAGCAGAGCTGGACCGTGAGATCGCTGCTCTGTCGGACTCCAAGGATGCTCTTGAGCAGGCTCTGGAGGCGAAGAATCTACCAACTGATGTGAACGTGGAGAATCTTGTGACGCGTGAAGGACGGCGTGACATTGACGTTGTCGAGGACGAGGTGGAAGATCAGCTGCAGAAGGTTTCTGTCTGTTGTTATCATCGTCATTATCGTCGTCGTCTTCATTTTTATCATACATTGTCAATTTATTTCTGTCAAAGTTTTCTAAGTATCTACTACTGAATAGGCCAAAATGTGACATACTTCAGTATATGACACATTACCCATGGCTTTCTGACAATTCATTGATTACATGAAACAACGTGACAAACAGAACAGCAAATGGGCAGTTGCTGGAACAACAGTTAGCCTGTTGCAACTTATAATATTGTGTGTTATATTAAACCATATATTATGACTGTAAATTGCTGTTTAGTTAGTTTTTTAAAATTATCTGCAACAGATTCTGTGAAAATGTGTTCTGTTGTTTAGTTAACATAATTTGTCTTTTTTAGTTATCTGTTTTTCAGGTTTATAGCCTGCACTCTAAATATCATAGGCCCCTGCTGTCAACTCTTTTACAGGCGCAGCCAAGCATTTATTCGTTCGAGCATCAAGTAATACAAATTAGTCGACTGCTATTGATTTGATGGTGCAGTTGTGTGGTTTGTGTATATGACAGGAGAAGCAAGTGATTGAGGCAGTCAAGAGGCAACTGCAGGCGCAGATCAGTGACTCGTTTGAGCAGCTGTGCCGTCTGCAGGAAGCAAGACAACAGATACTTGCTGACCTTCAGGACAAAAACATCGCACTTGACATTGACATTGAGCAGTACAACCTCACTGAGGATTCACCCGATATCAGCTACAAGCCAGATCCAACGCGTGTGCCTAAAGGGTAACTGCAGTGTTTTTTGCTTGTAATAATTCATAAATAATTATACCTGCTCTTTTTTCATGACTATTTCTTTCAGACTATGATGACTATTTCTTTCTGCTTTCTTTTAATTTTGTCATAACAAGAACTGCATGGTGAATTTTTCCTCCACGTTAGTATTGAAAGCATAATTTATCTTTTCAGTTTTGTATAATTATGATGTACCTAATTAGTACGGTATTGAATAATTAGTCTGGCTACTTTCTGTTGATTACTGTCAGTAGGCCAATCATTTATTGACGTATTTGGCTTGCTTTAAGAGCTATCTCTGTACTAGATAAGGTTTAGTTAAGTTATCTGCTTTCCTGTTTGTTTCTTTTTACAAGTATTGTGGTGTATAAAGAATGAAGATTTACACCAAGCTCTGTTTGGGTTGTACAGCATTGACCGTTGACAAATTATTTTGTAGTTGATGAGATGTTCTGGCGTGCAGGAGCACTACTCCGCAGCAATGGGAGGACTTCAGTCGCTACAACAAGGAGCGTGCAGACGCTGAGATGGCCAACTCAAGACGTCTTCGAGAGGCAAACCATCACGCCATTCAGCAGACGCAGAACGATCTGGCAGCGCAACAAGCCGCTACTGACTATGCGCTGAGGAAACGTGTGCATGAGCTCGAGCGTGCACTCGACGAACTGCGCTGGCAGAAACAGCAGGTAAGATGACCACATTTTACTCAAGTCAAAAAAAACTACATCAGTGATTTTGGCGCGCCTTGTGCCTTCACGTTTGCGGCCGTCCGTGCACATATTACATTGTAATAGGCGTACTTACCCACTGCACTACGCCTAATGTCCAGTGGACCCAATGATATCCACTATAGGTACATATGATGTTAGTTGATGTATTCAAAGTTAATGTATTTTTCACACTGCAACTATTTTCGATTTATTATAGCAGCCGATACGGCTCTTAAAATGATTTACTGAGAAGCGTTCAAAATCAGAATTTGATTGTTTGGTACTTTGTTGATTGTGTGGTGGTTTTTCTTGCAGACGGAGGAAGAAATTGCAGAACTGGAGGAAGAGATCCGTCGAATTCAGGACGCAATTCGTGGAAAGATCAATCCAATGAAACTGGCGCAGACAAGACTTGAGAACCGCACGTACCGACCGAACGTGGAGCTGTGTCGTGATAACGTACAATACGGACTGACGGATGAAGTGAAGCAGATTGAGGTCACCAAGAAGGCTCTTGAAGACAAGCTCAAGCAGGCTCGGTCAGCTCACTTCACTAAAATACCATAGCAGTAAATTTTCTCACATGAAGCAACACGTATAAAAAAGCAATCATTCTTCCTGATATATGCCAAATCTCATTATACTTGGCTGAAAATATTTTGACAATTTTGAAAAGTATTTTGTTAAAACAAGAACTGTATGGTAGGATTTTCTTCCCGTTGGTATTGACAGCGTAGCTCAACTTGTCTGTTCAATTATATCGTTTTATATTCAATTAGTTTGTCTGATTTCTGTTGGTATCATTTAACATCTCGATTACCCGAACACTTTGTTACTCAGTTGAACGTCAATCTATAATTAAACGTCTGAAAACTTAAGAGTTAGGCCTAAATCGGTAGAGCATTTATCAGCGTGTCGTTGTGCAGACATGCTCTGGACGGTCTGCAGCAGAAGTTGTACCGCATCAACGCAGACATTCAGCTCAAGACAAACTCTCTGATGCTGGACAAGCAATGTCTTGAAGCGCGGGAGAGACTCCAGGCTGATGCAAAGCTGGGCACCTCGACACGCACCGGCTGCGAGAACACGGCTGTATTGCTGGGTGTCACCAGACCCAAGTCACATGTCATCGCCTACTAGTTGCATTCTATACCCCGGCTGACTGTCTGCTCGTTTCTTCAATTAAGTAACTTCTCAGGCGTCAATAGGTCAGAGGATCCCAGGGTCTGGACCCCCGAGGTCAGAAGGTCGACCGCGGTAAATCATGCAAATTCGTACAGAAAATTTTGCCTCCTTCCCCACTACAACGTAAATCGTTGGAAGAATGATTTTTCTTTCCAGACGTGCATCAAAATGCAGGATTTAGCATGTAAAAATTAAGAAAAACTTGGACAACCACTGCGAACAGGAGCGACCTCTTCCCTCACTCACCCTTCGCACGGGCGTTCTGGCCATGCACGGGGGCGCTTCACCCCCAGTGCTGTGACCCAAATGCTGAACCCCCGAGCTACATCGCTGCTTTTTCTTCGAATGCTGCACTTTGTAATTTGGGATAGTTACTGTTAGCTTGCTGTCCAGATTTGTGTAGGCCTACCAACAAATAGCGTTGAATCATTACTGTATAATGTGTGTACAGTATAATAAGCAGCGAAGTAATTTGATAATAGGAGAAATCGCTGTCACAATCCACCAAACTCCACATTTCTATTCATCAGGTGGCAGCAGCAATTTGCAACTGCATATTTAGGCTGCGGTTTCAGTTTACAGGTCTCATGAATCTGACAGACAGAAGACAGACAGACCACTCTGCAGAGAATTTAGATTTGGTTACTTAGTTGACAAAGCCCCCAAACTGGGGCATCGCACCGCTGGGCTGTGGTATGTGAAAACTTGCCCAGGGTCGTCACGTGGTAGTGGAGTGGCTCGGAGTCGAACCCCCCGACCCCAGGATCATTAGGTCCAACAAGCTAACCAAGAGAAATCAAGAAAAATGTGTACTTGTACTGCGAGTTATTCCGCCTAAAATACTTCTAATTTCTTTCTCGAGTATTTCAACGCTATTGTGAAACTGCACACGTTGTAAAGGCTTTGGTCACATAATAGTGGGATACCGTACTCTTGCATTCATCAAAATAGTGGCAAATACTGATCGACTTTACAAATCCTTTCACAGACAGCACACTCAGTAGTAAATTTGTAGTAAGCAAACATCTGCTGTGCACTGGTATCAAATAATAAATTTATTTATTATTTGATACCAGTGCATGCATACTGCCGACCATGCTACCGACCCAAGTGTTCTGTCCGGTAATCACTGCAGAGTCAAGCTAGTGCTCACGATGTCTGTAAGATGTTAGGCCTACTGTGATGTGGTGAATTCATTTATTGCACACTTATTGCATTAGATTCAATACTCTCACCAAACTGTTACAACTCTCATCTGTGCAGCCATCCATTGGTGATATTTGTTGATGATGCTCAATGCAGTTGTTATTCATACATAGGGCTATTTATTGTGATGCGTCATGATGTTTTAGGTTAAGTAAACAACTAATGACCTCACAAACAATTGTGTACATAATATTGCTTTTTCACTAGTATGACTAACATTTATGATCATTGTTTGGTACAGTATTCTCTGTAGTACATCAGTTATCTTGTATACGAGATTAATGGAATGAGTCATTGTTGACATTAATGACTGTGATATCAGTAATGTCCGCTGATTGTGTTATTCATGTCAGAGATAACATGCTACTGAAATGTGTGATGTTAGTATGCTGATGCTTTGAATTTGGATAAGTTATTTCTTCAAACAGCTTTCAGTTAGTCTTAACAGGGAATCTCTGTCAAAGACTATGTTGCACATCTGCATTGTGCACAGAATATTTCAGCATAGTTACCAGAATACAAGAATCTATTCTGCTACTTTAAAGCAAGAAGACCATTTATATCATTACCCGGTAGTGAGTTAAAAAGTTCACATGCCCCATCTGCAAGCAGGGACATCAGTCAGTTGACCTAGATACATTTCGTTTTTAACTGCTTATCTGTTGACAAACTGTAAAACTCGGGAAAACTACACATCTTATATTCATTTTTCACAATCTATTACATTTGTGTAATGTTTCTGCATTGTTAATTACCTCCGCCAAGGAGGTTATGTTTTTGCCAGTGTTTGTCTGTCTGTGTGTTAGCAAGATAACTCAAAAAGCTCTGGAAGGATTTTTCTGAAATTTTGAGAGAATGTCGGGAATGGCAAAAACTACAAGTGATTCAATTTTGGGGGTGATCCGGAAGAAATCCTAGATTCTGGATCACTTTGAAATTTTCGTTAACATTGCTTTAAATGGGGCATAAGGGAAACCGCTGCCAGACCAAATATGGCGCACCACCTGGCGAACGACATGGCATTGGCAGAGGTCTGCGGTCTCCGACTGCTTTTCTAGTTACTTATGTGATCAACATGCACTAAATTGCTATATCACATCTTATCATGAAGACGTTTGCTGCACGCTTGTTTGTTTACGGTGGTCCGTGAAATCAGAGAAATCTACCTTCATTAAATAAGACACAAAAAATTTACCTTATTAACCTTAGTCTTTTGCTCTGCATAAATAAACATTAAACAGTAGCAGATCAGTTCCCTATTCTTCATGCTATAGTTCCTGGTGCATTTAAATAGTGGCTGAACTAAGACATGGTATACACTGCAGCAGCCAATTATCAGCGAAAATGCACCGCACGTACACATTAACAAAGCAGCGCAGACAGTCGTTTAATCTTGTACTTATTACTCAAAATACCTTAATGCTTAATCCCTGTAGAAACAACCAAATCAAATAATATATCATACATCATTTATAACGGTGAAGTTGTGTTAGTACAGTTGTGAAAATGTGCACTGTTTGGTGTTTCTACACACAGCTGGGTAGCAATGTACCAGATTCTGGGCCTTGCCGCTGCTGCATGTTTGGCCATTTTGACAATACGTTTTTTGTCGCAAAATTGTTGGCTGAATTTGGTGGAGTTTGGCAAGCAGAGACAGATGTGGATTATTCACAGCTAAAAGTAAAGAACATGGTTCCTACTACTCTGCAGAATTCACTTTCCCTGACTTTTCCAGGATAAAATCAATCGTTTTCCCTGACTAATATTTTCACGCGAAATGCCAATATTGGTTTTCAATCGCTTGCAATCACACTGTAAACAAGGATGGCGAAAAAAATTTAAAAGTGGAGGTATGAATAACTGGCGAGCAAAGTGAGCAGGAAAAAATTGGAATTGCTGTATGCAATCTGTGTACAACAGTTCAAATTTTTTATGCATTTTTGTTAACTCTTGCTAACTGGTATTTTTACATTCCCTGACTTTTGCTGACTCCCTGGCTGCGGGAACCATGAAAGTTTTTGGACTGTAATCACGAACTGATTCGACAAATTCAGGACTGCAGCACAATGAACTAACAGAACGATGTTATATCATGTGTTTACTTGTATTTTCCCCTTAGTATAAGTTCACGTTCTATTATATGACCCAACGATTATTATTCTGTCACAAAATTACGTAAATCCTACCAAACAAGACGTGGTTTATGCTGAAACATGAAATCTGGCACATCCCTACAAAGAACCAATATTCAGATACTACAATGAACTTCAATTATTGCAACGTCATACACCCAGTATTCACAGTTCACATGACTGACGATCTTTTACCATAATGAAATGCAAACGTAAAAACAACTGCACAGCAAAAGCTTCAGCATCAGAAAAAAATGAATGAAATGGTAAATATTTCTAAATCTACTTGTATTTTGCATATTAGTACAACAGTAAAATATTTACTCTTATCTTTACACAAACAGGTAATATTAACCCCTTCGCTACCAAAGGCTCCGGATATATCCAGCGCTGGAAATAAATCGCTATACCTAGGCTGCCAGAATTATCCAGCGCTATGTAATGTAGTCCTGTACTAGCTACGGCAGTGTTTTTCAACCTTTTTGCTGCCGCGGAACCCTACACAAGCGTGAAGGTCACTCACGGAACCCCATGCATTGATCCGTGACGTACGCGGGGTTGAAGCTACGGGGTGTCTACGGACTCAATTTCCTAGCAGAGCAAAGCCCCTGTGAGGACGACAAAGCAAGCAAAGATGACCAATATTAAATTTGACCACACTAATAGGTACAGTAGCAGTAGGTTATTGTATTTAACGTAACATGAGGGTGAGGCGGTCGTCGACGGCCGCTTAGCCCCCGCCATACCAACTGAAAAAATTTATCATGTGGACGTCCTCGTTAAAGATAGGCCTACGTGTCTTTTAAATTTTGCTTAGCATAGTGTTTATAAAAAAATGAATTCATCAAGTAAATGGT
>Ga0209671_1005288_pt1 | contig 13022 bp, 12 predicted proteins | sample WorMetHERISLAND2_2_FD_187401 | JGI IMG/M metagenome (GOLD analysis project Ga0209671, IMG submission 187401) | Marine gutless worms symbiont microbial communities from Max Planck institute for Marine Microbiology, Germany - Olavius geniculatus... | ecosystem: Host-associated > Annelida >... | reverse complement strand
ATAATATGTCATGGGTACAAGCTTGCTAGTTTCAACTGGTGCTGTCAGTTGCTACCGTCCTCTGATGGTGAAAAATCTGATTCATTGATGACAAATTTTTGAAGTTTTACAGTTGCAGCCACAAAAAAACGTGCAAAGCAAACGTGTCTGGGGGGATAGCTGGACTTTCACATGTTGGAGCAAGACAGTGCACTAGCACACTGAGCTTGCAAAATAGTTGCGTTTTTGGATCGCAAGATGCCAGATTTTATGTCCTCATGTTGCTCAGTACTGACATGATAAACATTTTTCATTAGCGAACCAGATTAAGTTCACCATCGAAGCAGGGTAGCAACTGACAGCACCAGTTGAGACAAGCAAGCTCATACTCATGACACATTATGAGGTCAGCATTGCGTCACGACTAGCAAAGAATATTTAATCTACTTCAATATTTTGGATTGGTATTTCTTTAGCTACAACTATTAAAAATTTTGTGTAAATTGGTCATCATTTGAGTGAATTCTGAAAAAAAACAAAAAGGGGTCCTGTTTTTATGAAACACCATGTATATCTTTAGGTGTATTAAATCTTTTCACTGCATGGGAGCCATCAAAGCTTGAGGTCAGGTTACTTCATGAGAACCCAAAGAGACGAAAAGTCAATGGCAACTCTACAATAGGTTGGCAGTTTACTTACTACCGTTACATTTCTGTCATGGCTTGTCCCATAACAACAAGCTGTTGCTTATTATAAGTGATGTGCCTTGTCAGTTGACTAAGGAAAATTTCGACCCCCATCATGCAAAATTAAATCTGCTATCAGGTAGTGGGGAGAGAAGGGATGGGCAAAAACTGTCAGTTACTACTTTTATGACAGTCGCCTGGAGTGCTTTGGACTAAACTGTTGTTCATGTTTTGCCTGGTCAGTGGATCAGTTGATCTCAGAAGTGTGTTTTTGTGAATTTCTATGGAGAACATTTACACGCAGTCGAAAGTTTTGCTTTTTCACTTGGATGACAGCATTGCAGCACCGAAGTGTGTAAGATCTCCACTCGCTGTCACTGGTTGTCGTTTGTTTGGAAATGTCGAAGAATCGGACAGCTGTCACAGAAAAGTCGGAGAATTTAAGACCTTAGGTTTCAAGATCATAGACTTCAGCGACATGGACTTCAGAAGTATAGATCCAAGGAGTAGATTTTTAGGCAAGGCCATAGACTTGTAGGCCACAAAGTGCTAGAACATAAAATTCAAGGCTATAGACTTAAGACTGTAGACTTAATATTGTATATGTGATGCTGTACTGTGTGTCATCAAAATCACTTTAAAAATCGTTGCTAGTTTATACAACTTATGGTACAAACATGCAAAGTAAGTTTTGTTGGGTTGTGTAAACTAGTCTGTTGTTTGGGGTATGTTTTACCACAAATTGGCAAAATCGGAGGACGTGTGATTAAAATATCACTGATGTAAAAGGGTGACATTTTTTCGAAGATTCAGTGTACAGTTTATGTGTGTATTTGTAGGTCTGCGAGGTCTGATAAACCTTGGTAACACATGCTTCATGAACTGTATTGTTCAAGCTCTCACGCACACACCTCTGCTGAGAGATTACTTCCTCTCTGACAGACACATTTGTCGAATGAACTCGGGAAGTAATGTTGAGTGTCTTGTTTGTGAAATGGCTCATCTATTCCAAGAGGTGCTTTGCAACTTCTTTTAAAAACCTATTTTAAAGGCCCAGCCCTGTTTGTTTTATTGGTTGAAACCTAGGTTTTTTAAAAGGGTTTTGGGGTCTTCATCAGTTTTAAGTCATTAGAATGAGCACTGTTAGATAATGTCCACATCAAACAAATATCCAATATCCAAATTCGTAGCCTAGATCTAAAAGTTTACAACTTAACTATGGTAAAATATGTTTATTATTAGTGGATCAAAGTACTAAAACTGGATTGAGTTAGGGGTGAGTTTTGGGTGAGTTTACCAATAAAACCCACTGTTGTTGGTCAGCAGTAATGATATTGGCTTTTTCTGTACAGTGTTACTCTGTGGTGCTTTTGCTTTCTTTCATTGCAGTTGAAATCTGGCTGTTAATCTGAGCCGATTTTCACATGGCTTTGTGTTAGCATGGCTTTTGTTATGCATAGCTCGGTACTGTTTATCATCTGAGCATCTGCCCACATCTGTCCCATGCTATCAGAATCTATACTACTACTACTACTACTACTAGTTCTATCATTACTACTACTATGTTGCTACTAACACTACTACTACGAACATATATATTGTGTTGTAGTTTTACTCGGGAGCGAGCATGCCTCACACGCCATATCGGCTGCTGCATCTGGTGTGGACACATGCACGTCATCTTGCAGGTTATGAGCAACAAGATGCGCATGAGTTTCTCATTGCTGCATTGGACGTTCTGCACCAGCACTGTAAAGGTACTTGTACAATGGGTCACTTCACTTTTTGACTTAGACTTTCGCTGAGTCTTTTCGCTGAGCGAAAGCTAAAGCTGAGCGCTAAAATCTGTACTTAGACCACAGTTCAACTTTGGTCTTAGTCTACTGACTTAGACCAAAACAACTAAAAATGGCGGAAAAACACGTAAACCTGACAGGAAATTAATCAACCATTTACGCTTGGACTTGCTTATTTAATTGCGCCGTGCACGCAAATAACGTAGGGCCTAATTAAGTAACATCTGACGTCATTGTATATTTATTACGGCATTTATTTTTGGTACCAAACTGCTTTAATTTACTAGACTATCCGTATGCATAGGACTGTAAAGGGTCGCCATGTTTTTGCTCAGCTAAAGTCAAAAGTTGAAGTGAATTCAGATTCAGCGAAAGTTAAGCCCTAAGGGCTAAAGCTATCTCTTCCTTGCAAATCGAACCGACTTTAGCCAGTTTAGTTCGGCTCAGCTTTGGTCTAAGTAGGTACTTTTGGACTCAGCGAATCACTGAGACTTTTCGCTGAGTCCAAACTTTGGTCTAAGTAGGTACTTTAGACTCAGTGAAAGTCTCAGCGAAAGTCTAAGTCAAAAAGTGAAGTGACCCAGTGTACATAAACTTCAAGGCTATAGACTTTTGACTATAGGCTTTATATGTACCCAGTTGTTGTAGTAGTAGTAGCAATAGCAGCTGCTTCTACTACTTTGACTAGACTTTATCACTTTAATCCTGAATGCAAGGTGCAGACTATGCCTCGGAAACACGCTTCTTCTCTAGGCTCTCAGTTTGCAAAATCTGACTTTAGTTTCTCTTTGCAAAAAACGTGGTTTTGGTGTGTGTTTTTTCCAAAAATCTATGATTTTCATTTTTGTTGTCGGTTTCTTTTTTGTTGCTTGATGACCAAATCATGCCAGTAATTACAATTTAGCTACTTGACTGCGAAGTCACAAACCTTATGTTTTACAGATCAGGCTGCATGAACAACTTTGTGTGTTTGCATGTTCTATTGTGGTCTTACTACCCAATGCACGGTAGGCTAGGCCTACATTGGCAAGCAGTCAAGCACTTTTTATACTGTTTACTATTAAATTTTATATCAGTCTAGTGTCTGTCGTTTTCCTTATGTGTTTGTCTGAGGTTGAGTCTGTCTGTCTGTCTGCCCCTGTCTATCTCTGTATGTCTGTCTGTGTATAGATGATACTAGTACTAATGCAAGTGAGTCTGTTCATCACTGTAATTGTATCATTGATCAAATCTTCACCGGTGGTCTTCAGTCTGACGTCACCTGTCAGATCTGTCAGTAAGTAAATCTCTCTCGGTTTCTCACACATACTTATATGATACATCATTTATTTCAGGACCCAGTGAAGTTGTCAGCTCAATGATGACGTGATATGCTGTTGTCTGTCCACCCAGCTACCCGGTATACACAACGATGCATTGTGCAACTGCAGCCCTAACTCTTTGTCTTTCAACCAGACTTTTAAACTAAATCTTGGCTTATCAGTTACTTTTGTGCTACGGAATGTCCACACAGTTTTTCCTGCAGTTTTTTTAGCATTCAGAGCACATACATGACAGGCAGGCAGGCAGGTACAACAAATGCTAGATTGTGAATGAACGAGTATTGAGTAATACTTGTAAGCCATGCCAAGGACCATCTTTGGGAAAAATATACACTGGGATTTCCAATACCAAAAATCTTTTTTCAGGCCCCTGTTTAATACCACTCAGACCTACTAAGCCACAGACAGACAGAATTGCGATGGCTAAGACGCACTACAGCAGTAGCTGCTGTTACACGTAAAAATTGTGAAGCAGTTGTTTGATTACCCCTCTGCTTCCTTTGCTGCCCTTATGCATCTGGGTACCTTGCTAACATGTGGTTGTGCGGCTGTGCATGTAGTAATGTTTCTACAACAATCGATCCATTCTGGGACATATCTCTTGACCTCGGACCACCCGACTTTGAGGGTATGTGTGTGTTTCTTCCAGCTTAACCACGACGTAACTTGTAACTTCTATGCTGCAGTTCAAATCTTTCAGTAGGTCATCTGCTGGCAATGTTGAGGAAATTGTTAACTACATATGCTCAGGTCAGCTCGTCTTCCTAACCTCGGCAGGATGGTAAATAAGTAGGGCCCACAGTTTTCCACGGAAAATTTTGCCATATTCCATGAACTAGTTTGCAAAATTCCGTGGCTTGCCATGGCAAAATCGTCCAAATTCCATGGCTCACCACGGCCTTCCATTTGTAAGTAAACTGAGCTCTATTCTGTTCAGAAGCTTTAGTTTCTGAAGGGCTGGCTGGCATGACATTGTGCTGAGTTATGCTAGCAACATACAGGATTACGTATCTTTTTTTTGTCTTAAAAGTGCGATCTGTCAAGTTGCATTGCATGTATTTATGATTGTGCCATATTGCGATAACTATTAGTAGGGCCCACAGCTTTTGGCAATTCGGTTTGATTTTTTCGTGATAAAAATACGTCAACGAGTCAAAATTTGTACTAATAGCTGGCATATTTTCAGCTTTTGCAAAATTCTGCGAAATTCCATGGAAATGTCACAATTCTGCAGCAAAGGAAAAATTCCATGGCTTGGCTTGAAATTCCATGACCCGCGGAAAACTGTAGGCCTTAGAAATAAGCAGTAGCATGTGGGCTGCTAGGCGAAAGCTTAACGTGGCACATTTGCCACTTGAACCACAACATCGCAGTTACAAGTTGTGAGTTGCAGTATGCTACCATTAGATGACTTGCACTAATGCTCATGGCTGATGGAGTAAGTAGTACAGTATAATATGTAGGTCTGTGTGAGTAATAGTAGTAGTAAGAGCAGCAGTATTATTATTATTAGCAGCAGCAGCAGGTGTAGTATTTTGGGCTGATATGGGATGTTATTGTCTTTCGCTGGCTGGCTGGCGTTCGTATGACATCATATGTAACCAAGCAGCTGTGTGGTGTATTATTAATGGTAGTTGTTGTAGTCATAGTAGTTGTTGTTGTATTGGTTGTAGTAGTAGTTGTTGTTGTTGCAGGCTTTGACAACTTTGAAGAGCCAACTTCTCTCATCAACTGCCTCACAAGGTACAGTATTTACGTTTGTGCTTGTTACTGTTCTTTACCTCTCATTTAGGGATGTCTACACCATATAAACCTAGCAGGAAATGCTCCATCATCAAAGTAATGGGGTGGAGGTTCCAACCCTTTGTTCAGAACTTGTCTAGTTTTGGTGCTTTTTAATTTCACCATGGTGTACCAGTGACTGCTAACACCTCTGATTCTGCTAATTTGATGGAGATTTTGCACAATTTATACATATTTGCGTGGATGCACTTTGTAGATATGTGTGTAGTAATAGTTTGTTTAGCCAATGGTTAGGTGCAATGCCATTGATTCTACGTCTTTAGTGTTAGCAGTACAGGATGGCACATATAGAAGTGGAATTTATGTGCTTTATCTATAGGTCTAGCAATCAGACAGTTTTTGAAGTGACCTTCGTTATTGCAGTGCAGGGTAGTCACATTGTATGCTGCATCCAACTGCTCAACGTGACCATTCTTCACTGCAGTGATCGAGGCTAATTGTTTCCAAAACTTGCTGATTGTTTGATCTACGCTAAACACATATGTTTCACTTTTTATGCACCGCCCAATCTGTGGTAGTAGTAATAGTTGTAGTAACAAAAGTGGTAGTATTTTAGCGTCTAATGTGTTAGGTTCACGCGCCCGGAGCACCTAGGCAGTTCGGCCAAGATCAAATGCAGCCACTGTCACAGTTACCAGGAGTCCACCAAACAACTCACCATGAAAAAACTGCCGCTTGTCGCCTGCTTTCACCTCAAGGTATTGTCTAGTGCTAGTTAACCACATTACGGGTTCTCTTGCTCGTCGGTCCCTTCATTTGTCTCCCTGTTACAAGGTATTACTTTTTGTTACGTGGACATCCTTGTACGTCGCGTTACGGATTTTGCATGTCTCTCTGTCTGTCCTGTCGGGTTTTTTAACATGAAAGCAAAAAGCTGCGAAGAAATGAAAATTCCTGTAAACGTTTTGAGGCGGAAGTAACTGATGTGCTGGTTTTCAGTTGAAAAAGTCTTAGATCAAGATTACTCAGTATCCAATAATAGTAGTTGTGGTGGTGATGGTAGTGGTAGCAGTAGTAGTAGTAGTTGTTGTTGTTGTTAGAGGTTTGAGGACTCAACGGGTTATCACAAAAATATCTTGACATACTTTCTGTTTCCCGAGGAACCAAACATGATGCTATAGAAGTAGTAGTAGTAGTAGTAGTAGTCATAGTTGTTGTTCATTGTCGTAGTGGTTGTTTTAGTGCCCAGTAGTAGTAGTAGTTGTTGTTGTTGTTGCCAGAGGTTTGAGCACTCGACGGGTTATCACAAAAAGATCTCTACGTACGTTTCATTCCCCGAGGAACTGGACATGACGCCGTTCATGTCCAACTCTCGCCAGCTGGCCACAACACAGACTTCATCATCATCGACATCTCACGAGCAGCAGAAACTGATGCTTCGATCAGCTTCCTCACTGCTCTCCAGCGAAAACAAGTTGGTTGTACACGTTTCTGAATAGACTCAATGGCACAAAGTTATTACAAATTCATCAATATACAACGAAGGCAGCAGCGGTTGCCAAAACGTTAACAATCTATATCAGAATAAAGGACGAGTTTGTGTAACTTATTAACTTGGTATCACAGTTTCATGTTAATAACATAGTAGCAGAATTAGTTGTAGCAGCGTTAAAATGGTTAAATGCTATAGCTTTTCATAGGAAAGCTATCTCAGAGCTACGGAGTGTCACCCGCCATATGGGATCACCCAGTGTTAGCTGCCACCCGACACAGGTGAATGCGCCCTACCTTAACCCCAGCCAGATAGGCTGGTACTCGATTTACCTATCCCGAAAGGATGGAAGGCTGACTTGACCACTAAGGTAAGGTAAGGTTACCAGCGCTCTCTCACAACTGTGCCTGTACGGTGTTCATTTCTGTTTCAACGCCCTGAGCTAGCAGTCTGCCACCAAGTAACAACTCTGGGCAAGTTGTTCACACTTACGTGTCTGTGTGGTTGTAAGTGGTTCAGCGGTTTATGTTCGACGTCTAACTTTGAGGTTGCAGTTTTGTTGTCTGTATGATAGATATTTTTCTTACTTGGTGTGTTGGATATTTTCTGTCCTGTGTATGTTAGACCTTTAATGTTTTCTTTGCTCGACATGTTAGATATTCTATGTCGTGTGCATGTTAGGTATTCTCTGTACTCGGTGGTGAATCACCGTGGCACGGCAGACTCTGGTCATTACACATGTTTCATACGTCAGCACAAGGACCACTGGTACCGCTGTGAGGACCATCTAATCACCAAGGCTAACATCTCTGACGTACTACACAGTGAAGGGTCTGTAGTAGTCGCTGTCGTAGTGGCAGTTTTAGTAGTTGTAATCAGTAGTAGTAGTAGTAGTAGTCGTAGCAGCAGCAGCAGCAGCAATGGTGGGTGTAGACTGTGGGTATGCAGTTGTTGGCAGGTATTTGCTGTTTCGTCACAGGCATCGATCAGCAGACTAATAACTTTGCTTGGTGGAGTAACTTGTTATGATGTTGGTCCGGAGATACGATCAAAAGATCTTGGCTTTGACTTCTGGTTGGGTCGATCAAGCGGTTACAACTTGGATGGCACACTGTTTGCAGACAGGTAAACTATCTTGGTGTGTAGCCAACATCGAGGTCAAACTCAGCTTTTCATCCCTTAGGGGTAGGTAAATTGAGTACCGGCTTGCTTTGCTGGGGTTAAGGTGGAGCACATTCACCCGTATCACTTGGCATGTAACATAGTTTGATCCCATATGGCAGATGATGCTTCGTAGCTCTGCATTGGGTTTCTACTACAACAAAACTAATACTACTACTACTATGTTGTTGTGTTCTTGTTTTTGAATGGGTGACTATCTTCTTGCTGGAACTCTCTGAACACGGATACTTTGTGTTGTAGCTCTTTAGCTTCATTCGTGCGTACTCTAAAATACTTTTTTCTGTAAGACATTTAGGTCTAGCTCTGGCTGTATAGCACTACTGTAACTGTCCGTCCAGTGTCTTTGAAGTCAATTGACATGCAGAGTCTATTAGTATTATTTTCACCCCCGGTAGTAAAGATTTCTGGAGGTTAAAATCAACAGTTATAAACATAGCTGGAATGGCTATCGGCCCAGCAAATCAGTGCAGAACGAATCATGCAAAAGCACCGAGTTAAAATGTTAAAATAAAAACTGAGCCTTTCGGCGGAAACTTACTGCTCTTCTGGCCCAGATTACTGAATAAAATCTGGTGCTGTAGCATCGACTATTATCATTGTTGTTGTTGGTATTGGCAGGTATTTGCTGTTCTACCACAAGCAGATCTTGGAGTACGAATGATGAGTTCGTACAATGTGATCCGCTGGACGTTATTGTATCGTCAGTAATCAGTCAAATCCATGTTCTCGCTTCATTCCATAGCCACATGACTGTCTTTATGTGTCTGTCTGTCTGTCTCTTGTCAGCTGGTGCTTGTTTAGTTAATTAATACCAAAAAATTCTGACGTTGCAGTTAAGTTACGTGAATTATGTTGTGTCCTTAGTTAGGTACGTAGTTGTGAACGGAATGGAAATCATGTCCAGTTTTTGTTAAGTTATGCTAATTATGTTGTCCTCGGTCAAGCATGTAGTTAATCGATGAATGAAGAGAAAAAATCATGATGTTATTAGTTAAGTTGCGCTAGTTTTGTTATGTCATTAGTTAAGTATGCAGTTAGTTAATAATTAGAGAGAAAAATCATGACATGTTAAGCTAATCATGTTACAGTATTGTTTGTTAAGTATATGCCAGTTGATAAATGAATGTCAGAAAAAAATCATGATGTCAGTTATGTTATTAGTTAACTTATGTTAGTTACTAAATAAAGTGAAAAATCATGGATGACATTTTTGATGGCTTTCTTGCAATGTCAGCAGTGCAACATAGCAGCTCGTGACTAATATACCAACTCTTATAGTCAGGCAGCATATCTGCAGGGTGGGGCCAAAAAAGTAAGCTATTGTACTTTTTCCATATCTTCGTTAAATATTGACCAATTTTCACATTTTTTACCATTAGACTGGAAGAAATTTGCTACTCAGTGGCATGCACATCATGCTTATTATGTTGCTACACTACTTTGTGAAATATAAATATCCAAAAACGTACTATATCTGTAGATGGTAATAAGGTCAAGTGGTGAATTTTTGAAGTATTTAAGTAAAATGTTAAATATAACTTATAATAAGTGTCAAAAAGATTCACCTTTAGCTACTGAGTAAGTTTTCATCTTTCAAAAAATAGTGTACAACTTGTAGGGCTGCACAACTGAAATACATTGCTCTGTATGCTCATGCAGATAACTGAGCAAAATTGTAGCCATCAACCAGCATTAATGTACATTGAAAATTAGTGCACAGTAAAATTGTTCAAAATATTTGAAAAATGTTCAACGTGTCTTCCAATGTTTTTGACACTTACTACAGCTCATATTTTAACAGTTGAAGTTGAATAGTTCAAACATTTACCATTATACCTTGTCCATTTGCAGATGTTGTATGTTCTTGGATATTTATATTTTACAAGGTAGTGTAGCAACATAATAAGTGTATTGTGTTTGCCCCCGAGTAGCAAATTTCTTACAGAGTCCACTCATAAAAAAATTGTGAAAATTGATCAATATTTAGCATAGATATGGACAATGTTTGTCTGTTTGTTTGTTTATTTGTTCAAAGAAACATTTAACTAAACAGCAACAATGTTCAGCAGAACTGGAGCACGCAAGGCATAAAGATGCACTCACTGCAGCCCAAAAAAACTGTCAAGGCACATACATGTCACCAGTCATAATACATCAACATACAAACTATTCAGAGACTATAAAAACTACCATAAAATTACTAGCTATGCTAGCTAGCTCTCCCGCATAAAAATGGAAGAGTCGGCAATACAGCCATCAGATAGGGTATTTGCAAATATCTATAACTTGTTTTTAATAGTAACCACTGTGTTGATACATTTTGGCTGTAATGGACCTTGGACCTGGGTTCATCCCGCATCCAACTGGACACATTGGGCCACACTCCGACGCCATCCGTGTCTGTCAAGAGCTCCCACCTCTGCTTCTTCTCAGGTGATCGCCATCTTTTATAAGTCTGTTGACTGTGCTCCTTTAGTTCGCTCTTGGTCGACCTTGTTTTCTCTTATATTCTGGTACCTGCCAGTACAGTGCTTGCTGTGGTATGTGGCTGTAATGCTGTACGTAATGCGCTCACTTAGCCTCGCTATACAATTTTTTTTGGGAAATTGGGGTCGAGACTTCTTTGGGGATAACAGTTCCTGGTGTTCTTAGGCTGTCAACGACGGTACCGACGGATAGGGCATTGATAAGTTCCTTTATGGTGTCAATATAACCATGCCAGACCAATAACAGACGGAAGCGGTTTGGCTACAAATTCCAATGCAAGTATTTGGGATGCAGTGGTACCCCCGATTGCGGTGAATAGTGGTCCGACTTGGTACAAGGTAGCTGTTGGGCAGACAATTGTCGTGTAGTGTACAGACAGTTTTCCGGAAAGACGTGCCTGTTTCTTCAAGCTTCATCCGTGTTTGCTGTGGTGTGGTCTGTGGACTACGGTATGGATTTCGCTCACAACAGTGAGTAGGATTTCGTGGATTTCGGGTTTTAGGCAGACCTAACTTTTGTTTACGTTTTCTTTTCGTTTCCGGTTTGCTTGAGGTGTGATTTTTGTTGTTGTAATATTTCTTTCTTTAAATAATAATAATACTTTGGTATATGTAGTGTTTGGGGTAGCTAGTAATTCCGTCGGTTTTATTAGCGAAGTTAGTGAACGCACGGCCCGATTACGCACCAGGTAAACGCACCAGGCGAGGCTGGATTACCAGCCTCTAGGGTCGAGGAACACCAGTGTCCATGAACCGACCCATCAGACTTCTGAATCTCAGCAGATTGTTCTTGAAGGAATTCAGTGATGATGCTGACACACACTGCTCATCCAGAGAGTTCCACAATGTCACCACTCTTTCCGAAAAAAGTACAATCCCAAATCCCGCCGGCAACGCTTCTTTCTCAGCTTGAGGGAATGTCCACGTGTACGACTATTAGTGTCAAATTCAAATAAGGCTTCAAACGGAATAGCAGACAATCCATGAATCACTTTGTAAACCTCAGTCAAGTCAGCACGCACTCGTCATTCTTCCAATGTCCACAACTTCAGCTTATTCAATCTATCAGCATACGGTAATTCCTTTAATACTGGTATCATTCTGGTAAACCTTCTCTGAACACGTTCTAGTAACACCTTGTCCTTGATGTAGTGAGGACTCCACGCTGCTGTGCAGTATTCCAGGTGAGGACATACTAGCGTCTTATACAAACATAACATAATATCCTGCCTCTTGTAGACAATCGAACAATTAATCATTCCCAGCATTCTGTTTGCTTTAGAGTATGCCTGTGTACACTGAGTTGAGGCCTTCAAATCGTCTGAGATAACCACTCCTAGATCCTTTTCCTCATGAACCTTCTGAAGCACCTTGTTATTTAATCTATAATCCATCTTCAAGTTGTTTGATCCGATGCATCACTTTACACGTGTCAACATGAAACAACATCTGCCAGTCCTTAGACCACTGTGACAGAGTATTCAGATCCTTCTGAAGCTGACAGTGTTGCACAACATTGCTAACCTCGCCAAACATCTTGGTATCATCAGCAAATTTTAGAATCCAGCTGACAATGCCGTCATCTAAGTCATTTATGAACACCAAAAACAATAGTGGTCCTAAAACTGATCCCTGAGGGACTCCACTCAGAACTGAACGCCAACTGGACTTAGTTCCATTGATGCACACCCTCTGTTTCCTATCGGACAACCAAGCAACAATCCATTGCAGCAGTTTACCAGCAATTCCATGATTTTCCAGTTTGATAGCCAGTCTGCGATGCAGCACTTTATCAAATGCCTTAGCAAAATCCAAAAAAATGGTATCAACCGGTGTACCAGAGTCCAAACACCCAGTAACTTTGTCCATAAATGTCAAAAGATTGGTTAGACATGACCTACCCTTTCTGAATCCATGTTGTGAATCTTTATGAGACCGTTATCCTCCAGGTAATGCACCATTGAGTCCCGAATAATTGTTTCAAACACTTAACAGATTAAACTAGTAAGGCTCACTGGACGATAGTTGTCTGCAGAATTTCTGTTACCTTTTTTGAAAATCGGGCTGATATAAGCTGACTTCCAATCTTTCGGAACAAAACCTTCATCTAGACTCTTCCGAAAAATGACGAACAACGGATACACAATATGCTCCGTGATCTGCACAAGAAAACAAGCTGAGAGTTCATCTGGACCACTGGCAGTATCAGCTTTTATTTTCTTCAGAGCATTTAAAACATCTTGCTGAGAAAAGGTAACATCTGAGCAAAAATTGTCAAAAGAAGCAGATTGAGCAGAAAGAAATGGTATGGATGACATGTCCTCAGCAGTAAACAC
>Ga0209671_1005285_pt1 | contig 13023 bp, 11 predicted proteins | sample WorMetHERISLAND2_2_FD_187401 | JGI IMG/M metagenome (GOLD analysis project Ga0209671, IMG submission 187401) | Marine gutless worms symbiont microbial communities from Max Planck institute for Marine Microbiology, Germany - Olavius geniculatus... | ecosystem: Host-associated > Annelida >... | reverse complement strand
CTAGGTAGCTGAGCTAGGGGATCTGAAGTGGAGTGCAAGTTTCTTCAGAGAGCTCCGGGGCTGAGCACGGCCGCAAACGCATTTTTACGCAGTTTTGGGCTCTCAAAAAGCATATTGTGGCATTTTCAAATCGTTTATGAAGGATGGAAATGGCGGTTACGAAAAGAATTTCGTCCGCTGTGTGACCATGGGCCTATTTCACACATGGGCCGGATGTTACAGCATCTTCAGCATCCACATTAATCCGGCACTGTCTATCGCACTGCGAAAACGCGGCAAATAGCTCTATAGCTGACGGCTATACTGTCATTGTATGTTGTATAATGTCATGTGTTTTATGTGATTAAAGTTCATGAGTTCAGCGAGGCTGATAATGCAACAAAGTCATCAGCCGACAGTTCACATTGCATCACGGTACGATCTGCGTTGACATATCTACAGTTACGTAACAGTTAATAATAATAATTCTTTGTTCTTTAATCGCAGTCTAGTCTTGTCTTATTTTCTATTGTCGTGTTCATGTCTGGCGCCACTGTACCTTGCGAACGAACTTCAACGCGTCTCAGCCCTTGACTTACGGCGACGTCTATACGCTCTGCAGCCACTGACGCCGTCGTCGTTCTACCGACCCGGCTCTCCACTGTCAGCGACAGACAGACAGAGCTTTCAGCCTGGGCGTAAAACAGTTTGCCATCAGGGGGAATATCGGTCGATTTAGTATTTGTTTGATTTAAAATATCTTTATTTGTTTCGGAGATATTTGTAGCAAAGTTTGAAATTGTCCGAAATCGCAACAAATCTTTAATGTTTTGGCCCATTTTTGTGAGGAGAGTATGTTTGGACATAATTTAGCACAATTCCAATTATGGCGCAAAATTTCACTGTAACGGCAATCGGTCGACGAAGCTCGGAGATACTCTGGAGAAATAAATGAATAAGTAAAAACATATACGGTAAAACATAAGTCCGCCAGAAAATGCTTTTCCCTCCCTGGCGGACTAACGAGGATGACAAGTGTGCAATGTAAGAAGAATAAAATCTGTAGCAGTGTCCCTTAAGCAGAACAAAAGCGCAAAAGATGTTTTACTGCGTCACTGTATATAGACGCTAAGCAATCTGCCGCTGGAGATGCTGGAGAGGCTGTTAATGCGAGCGTTTGCAATGGTCTGCACGAGCGACGCTGAGGGTGACTACGATTTCTGTCCATACAAGTACCTTGGCAAGTCGGCCTGTGCTGAGAGGACAGCATTCAGTCTGCTGTCGTCCGTCTGTTGGGACTGGCACCAGGCACTGGCTGGCTGGAAGGAATCACCCACTAGACATTGGGTCAGACGACAGCTGAAGAAACGCATTGAACGTAAGTCTACAGCTAGTCATGATACACGTACTAGGAATGTGTGCACCAAAACGCGGCTGTTTTTTTTTCTAAAACTGGCACTTTTTATCTAGATAGAGCCAATGTTACTACTGATTGTTAATACAATGTCATGTAGCTGCGCGCTTTCGATTAGTACCAAAATCACCGACCTTGGATGAGGTTGAACGACGTCTATACGCTCAAAAATTGTGCGTTTTCGAAAATTACGACAAAAATACGATAGAAGAAAATACCTATTGTATATAAAAATGTAGCCCAAAAATTCTACTTTAGGGCTAGCTTCATAGGCCTACAGGTATTTGCAGGGGGCGAGCGCCGATGCGTCAAACGAAAGTACGGTGGTTCTAAACGACTTGTTAAAAGTATTTTCGTTAGCTGTGCTTCAGATCGTGTTTTCTGTTAAATCAGATAACGAAAATTTGATTCGAAACGTTTTATTATGCAGCAGCATGAAGCGCTCAAGATGCCATTTTCTGTTGAAAAGTATTTTGTGTGCAGGTTTGACTAGTTTCTATGCCTGAAGAGTTAGAGAGGGCAGAGCTATTAGAGGCCCTGGCGGAGATTATGCTGGCGGAGTCCGAGGCAGATCTGGCCCGGGAGGCGTCACAGATTCCTCTTCCCGCGGGTGATTCGAGTAGTGCAGCTTCGGATGGTGGGAGCGCGGCAGTCCGTCAGAGCTAGAGCTCGAGGAGAAACGAGCAGAAAGGGAAGAACGGAAAGCTGCTCGAGAAGCAGAGGCCCAGCGACTCGCTTTTGAAGCCGAACAGAGGCGGCTGGAGGCCGAAGAGAGGAGAGAGCAGCGGCCGATGGAAGAGCGTAAAGCCGAGCGGGAGCAGCGGGCGATGGAGGCTGAGGAAAGACGGCGGGAACTGGAGATTACGGTTGCCCGGGAGCAGGCTGAGCGGGACGCCCGTCTAAGGGCCGAGCAGGTGAAGTTAGACCATGAAATCCGCCTGGTAGAGCTGAAGGCCCGTCAAGCAAAGCCTGGAGACGGCGAGGGCGTAGACGGTCAAACCCCGTCCGATCCTAGCGGGGCGGGTAATTTGGCTCTTCAGACGAAGAGATTTGGGGAAATGATGAGGCACGTTTTGCCAAAAATGCCTCAAGAAAGTGCTGAGCTGCCCCAATTCCTTGAAACCGTAGAAAAACTCTACGCCATGTATGAGGTTCCTGCGGAGGTACAAGCTAAAGTACTAATACCTCTCCTCACTGCTCAGGCCAAATCACTCGTTAACCAAATGACAATTGATGACATGAGTAAATACGACGAGCTTAAGGAGTTCTTGCTTTCGGCGGCAACAGATACTTTTAAGAAATGACGCGCAAACTTGCATTTTTTTCTACAATTCTACATAGATACATACATACGTATATCGAATCACAAAATTTTGATTTCAATCACATTTATATTTTAAAATTAAATTTTCAACATTCAAAAGTCGAATTGAAATCGAATTGCGTTTGATTTTGCGTACTACTGGTATTGTGGAAATGGGACAGACTAATCGTTTGCGTGCAATGTATCGTTACAGGTTCTTGTCAGCCGTTTCACCGATCAGCTCGCATCCAGTACGAGTATCAGTTACCTGGTCTCCCGAGTGAGTTTTTTTGTACGGAATGCGATCAAATTGTGATGAAGATTAGCATAGACACCCTTTGCCTTCATAACTATCATCAGTCTTTTTGACAGCTAATCGATCGCTTTATTCAACATAGGCCTATTATCCCTGACGCCCGTGACGCGTGTATCTGGCGAGTGTCGGCAGACGGCGCTGACATAAAGCGCTGGTGGTCAAAGTCTAGGTCGGACACTTTCAGACCGTTTAAACTGTCGGTGACATCAACTCGCCTGCTGGTGACGACATGGGGCGCCAATAAACTGCTGGGGTTGGACACAGTCGGCAATGACACTCACCTGGTGGTGACGACATGGGGCGCCAATAAACTGATGCAGTTGGACGCAGTCGGCAATGAACTCAGACGTGTTCAACTGCCGGACTACATGGAATCAAGTAACGCCGCCGCGTCACCGACCGGTACGTTCATCGTCAGTCACGAGAACAGACTACAACTGGACCGGCATCGGGTCAGTGAAGTTAACACGAGCGGTGAAGTGCTACGGCAGTTTAGCGGTTCACGTTCATTATCATTCGTCGAGGAAAAACTCGTTGCCGTCGACTCTCAGGGCAACATCTTTGTGGCGGACGCTTACAATTGTCGCATTCTGCTGCTCGACGCTCAGCTGAAGCTACGTCGAGTCATCATCGATGAGCATCAGCTGAAGCACAAGGAGCCCCGGGGTCTTTTCTACACGGAACAAACTGGACAGCTGCTCGTTGCGTTGGAGAGCAGGCTCGTCGCGGTGTTTGATGTCCGTCGATAGGTGAACTGTTTGCTGCTTAGCAGATATTATGGCAAACGCTCGAAAAAAATACGGTATCTAACAACGGTAAAAGGCGTTTTTCGATTAACTTTCAACAATAAACGTGATTGTCATCACTCATTATTTTGACTTCAAGGAAATCTTCCGATTAGTTCGCGACGCACTTTTCAGTTAAACTGCAGTTGATTATTGCTGACTGATTTATCGAAATCCGTTGTTTTAGTGTTGTTTCTCACATTCATCATTTTTTTTGCCATAACACACAAGTTAGTAATTTAAATAAAAACTGTCATTTTTATTACTTCAATTGTTGGGTATAAATATTTGAAATAGCCATTGTTTTTACAATTTACGTATAAAATTTATTCTGAAAATTAAAAATGTTGCAACAATGAAACGTCAAAAACGGTTTTTTTCAAATACCAAAACAAAAAATAGAAATTTTAAGCAAAGTCCAACGCGACGCCGTTCAGCACGGGATGAAAATTCCTCTGCTGGAAACGCCACTTGGCAAACGCAATTGCATAGCTTACACAGCGCGAGTAATATTGATTTTTAATGGGTATACGTAAAACAATTAAACTTTTCAATAAAGTTTTTTGTGAATGTCAGAGTCCACCTTCAAAACTGTGTTGTTAGTGGACTAAAAATCGCCACATTTTTGCCGAACGCGGGAGGGATCGCGGTCGATAAAGTTTGCTTGCGGTTGTCGATATCTTGACCTGTTTGGAGATTTGTAATAGAAGTGTAAATTTGTTTGAAATAGCACTGACTTTTGGACGTTTTTGCTCATCAAATTTTTGGGGGTGCGGGCCCTTAAACAGTTTTACACAAATTATTATGCCTGCCTTGCTGCGCGTCACATGAAAAAAAATTCGTGAGATTACTGCCGCCCCCTTTAACTTCAACGTTATGATGGCTAATAGGCTTACATTAGACATTAAGTCAATTACTGATATTCATTTTTACAAACTGTTGGGGACCCAGGTTCTCGGTGTGTGCTAGCAAGCCTTTGCCATTCATTAGGGGACGAAATATGGCGGTTATAAAAAGCCGATTTGAATTGGCCAGAGTCCATCTGTGTTGTTAGTGCACCACTGTTTACTGGCATTTTTTCGCGTTGAATTTTGCATGTTTTTTTTTTTAAATTTTAAAGAAGAAGCGCACAAATTTTGGAATATATTATAAAATAGAACATAGCCTACTTTCAAAGATGTCGCGCTGCAAAAAAAACGAAACAGCAGTAAAACGTAAGCCTGCCGGGAACTACCGAAACTGGCGATCTAAAAACACGAAGTACTCGTCTTGTGCTTTTATTGAGTTAGTAATCGATGAATGAGCAGCAAACTGCAATTGCGCGTATACTCACACCGAGTCGACTTTAGCATTTCATCGTTCACAACATCTGTAATTATTAATCACAGTCAATGAACATTGTATGTGACAAATCAAACACTGCCACGGTGCCTCTGACTCCAGACCCTCATCATTTTCATGGCTCGGCCTGTAGGGCACGCAGTATAAATAGGTCTAAGAGCGTTTAACGCGTGTAGTAGATAAGTATCAAAAGTATCTTGCTTAACATGCTTCCTTTCAACTGCCGTGGTTTCTTTCCCCCGGAAACTTTCTTCGTTAGCGCAATGACTAGTTGGTCCGTGCGTTTCTCCAGCGCGCTCTGCTTCCGCATGTTCACCTGTATCTTATAAATCAGTTTCCGGATTTGATCATCTGATTTTTTTGACGTGTTGTCTTTTTTCTTTTGTCCAGCGAGTTTCTTTGGTCTTTTCTTCGTTACGAGTTTCACTAATTCCTTGGCATTTTTGTCATCTTTTGCGAGTATTTTTTTTGAGGTATTTGGTGGTTTTCTTGTTTTTCTCTGCGCCTAGTTTCTTGACTTTTTTGGCGACTTTCTCGTCTTTTACTCCGACTAGTTTCTGAAGATCTTTAGTCTTTTTTTCCTTCTTTGCTCCTGCGGCGGCAGACTTTTCATTTACAGGATCTCCATTTTTGTCGTATACCATGCGCCGCGTGCGGTGATCTGCACGAAACATAGCGAACGTATTTATTTGCAAACAGGCTAAAACAGCAGACACAAAATAATAATATTAAAATACGCAGAAATTTATACTTAAAAGAGAACAAAAAATAATAGGAACTATTTGACAGGTTGGTGACCAAAAGCATTATCTTATAGCAGTGATTTTCAACCGGGGTTCCGCGGAACCTAAGGGTTCTGCGATCGTCTGCCAAGGGTTCCGCAGCTGGCCAGTAAAAATAACTCAACGAGCGAAATCACGCCAGACAAAGTCGAAGAAAATCAGCACCGAACGAAATTGCGCTTCTGCGGGTCAATTTTTACATAGATCTACTGCATTGAATCATTTCTGTTGTTAGTGATTTTGGCATATTTGCATTGTAGGCCTAAGCCTATCTTATAACGTAGGCCCCCTATGCACGGCATTACTTGACTCCGAGGATTGGTGCATTGTCGGAACTCGGAAATGAATAAGAAGAAAAGAAGAACGTATTAATTAGGGTTATGGTTACGAAATCGTTTGGCCATTTACTTTGTTAATCAATTCTTTAAGCACTCTGCTAAGGAAAATAAAAAAGACGCGTATATGTCCGAGGGCGCGTCCACGTGATAAATTTTCTGGGTTGGTGGCGAAGGCTAAGCGGCCGTCGACGACCGAATCCCCGTCGTGTTTGGTTAAATAAGCCTACAATAACTTAGGCCTACTTCTGCCTACCAATAGTTAAATGCTATTGCTCTATACATGCGATACCCATCTCTGAGCTACGAAGCGGTCATATTTCATATTGGTCACCTTCGCCTTCTTTGTCGTCCCCATGGGGGCTCTGCCCTGCTAGGGAAATGAGTCTGTAGCTTTTACTTCGCGTACGTCGCTGGACGCATGGATCAATGCATGGGGTTTCGTGAGTGACCTTCGCTTTTATCAAAGATATCAACTTTTACAATCGTATAATGTTGTTTTTACATTAGCTTAATAGCCTTGATCTTAACAAATATCTTAACTTTGCTTTCAATACATATATTAACTTTTTAAACTAATTTTAACTATGTATGGCACTGAATGGCCTATTTTGTGCTGATGTGCCGTTAAAAAACTACTCACTCACTCACTCACTCGCAGAGGGTCACATTTTGACTCGGAAAATTGGAATTAATAAAGTGTGTCGCCAGTCAGCCATTGACAAAGTGTGCCAAATTTGTTTAAATTATAAAGTCTACGGCGGCTTAGTATTGAAACTTGTTCATACAGCCTTCCAAACGAACCGTGTGACACAATAGCCGGATCTTAGCAGATGTGTAATAACAATTATTTTTGCAAAATATAACATTGTCACATTTGATGTATTGCATGAGTCGTGTAGAAATTGACTGCGCCAGCGCAGCTGGAGTCGCTAAATTATAACAATTTTTTAGTTTTAAAAATAGAAAATTCAAAAATGCATACGAACTGGCATCAGAAGACATCACCATCATTATCATTATCAGCATCGTCGTCAGCATCAGCAGCCGGTAACCAGCCATCATTGCAACCTACACAGCATGAATAGTGAATCATGAATGGACCGTATTTTTTGTGTAGCAGCCTGTAACTGGATAATGGCACAAGCTTAAAATATAGCTAAAAGTAATATTCTTGCTCACACCTTAAAGCTGGCTCGACGAGCGTGTGCGTGTGGTGTAAAAGAATTTCGCGTATAACGACCTGTTCGTGTTTTGACTGTAGTTTATATAAACGAGTATGGCGCAAATAGCTACAAAGAAATTTGAGCTAATGCTCACGAGACGCTCGAAAGCCTATAGGCCTAGCAGTTTCTGTCTGCAAACTGTCAGACTATAGCTCCAGCCATTTCGTCGCAATTCATTCTTGAAGTGTGCGCTGCAGCCGAAGATCGCAAAAATCATGTGGACGTTCAGAATCTTTCAAAGTCATCGATGTTGATACGACTAAAAAGCTCGTTACTAGTGCTTGTTGTGATAGACAGCATGCCCGTAGTGATCTGCAACCGTTTTCACGAAAAAAATGGCCAACAACGATAAAATAACGACTTTTACGGGGGTACCGCTCTTTGATGCCCTCGTGCGCAGGTTTTCTTAAACATAAAAAATCGAGACTTAAACCGTCGAAATCTACATTCAATGCTGAAAATTTCATGTGCAGCTTGTCCTTGTCTATCTGTAATGAATTCGGCGCAATTCGCTCTTGAAATGTGTCTTGCAGTCTGAAATCGTCAAAAAGTCCATAAAAACCTCCATTTTGATGTTCAGGGTCATCCAATGTCATTGAATTCGGTGGCAATCGAGAGCCAGCGTACGACTTCCTATAAAACATTAATAATAACCTAAGCCCTATATCTGCGATATCATATGGCGACTTATTGGCTGAAAATCGCTAATTTTTCTACCCCCTCTCATTTAGGGCTTTCGCTCGGGGTGACCCCTTTCAAATTTATGGAAAAGCTTTACGGATCTTGAAACAAGGGTCTTTTTTGCAGCCGACAGTGAAGATTTGGTGATGCTAGCTTGCACCGTTTTTGGCTGATCCACCCGTGTGACTGATGGTCTCACAGACGGACAGACGGACAGACAGAATTGCTATGGTTATGACGCGCTAAAGCAATATCTCCTTTCGCGCATAAAAAGATCACGTTTTCGATGGCATTAAATCAACAGTACAAGTTAACAGTTATGAGAATAACTTTTACAATAGATGTTCTTTTATTTTGCCTGTATTTATTTTCGTGACGACAGTCGAACAACTCGCGTCAAGGAATTAAGTCGGGAAAGACAGCCATGTAGCTTAACAGGCAATAACGAAAATTTTGATCACCCATAATTCTCTCTGACATAAATTTGCAGTGGTTGTCGAAAATTACGACTTAATTCCTGCTTCGCCTTCTTATTAAACTCTCGATGTCGCTACCAGGAATCCCGTAGGCCTATAATATACCGGTAGCCCATTTGGAGCAATAAGCATTTACGACGCTGTGACGTAAAGCAGAAGTTGCAGCGACAGAACTCTGTCAGCTCTGCGTTTTATAGCGCTAATCCATCCTAATGCTATTGTGTGTTGTGCGAAGCCATCGAGCCATGGTTGAACATTTTGTAAGGGTTTACTTGTCGTAGAAGATGAAGGCTGGCCTACACGACTTCGCCAAGTTCACAAAGTTAAGATTCACGAAGTCAACTCACTCTCGCAGAAGAAGCTCCGCAGCATCTTCAGTCGTAGTATGACGTGGGGAGACCGCGTGAATTGTTGCGTGTGCAGCTTTTTTGACTTAGGCCTAGACTGCGGCTTTTATCAACTTTTGTGGACTCGCTGACACTGCTTTCAATTTGCTAGCAGCTGCTGTCACCGTGCCATCTCAACACAATCTCCTACAGTGGCGTTACCGAAATTTCGTCTGGACTGTATCAATTTTTTCCCCAGTACCTCCACGCTCCATCCCTTTTCTTCTTTTTTCTGCTTTCGTTTGCTATTTGTTTTTATTTTTCTTGTTTCTCAATTTCAATTTTAAGGTTTGGCGACCAAAGATATGTCAAGCATTTAAAAAAATTCATGTGCGATTCGTTGCTTTGTGGTACATTTGACGGCTATTTTAGTCAGTCTTTCCAGTTTTCATTTACGGAACAATTTTTGTCAGCGTTGCATGCATATCGTCATCAGTTCGGAGTTGCTGCACAGGTTATCGGTGTAGATACGGCATGACTCCAGCGTACCTCCCTGAACTGTGTACGCCTGTCGCTGCGTCAGCAAGTCGTCGTGGTAGACTTCGGTCTTCCACAACCAACAACCTGGTCATACCACGCTGCAGACTATCAACCGACAGCTCTCGTGCCTTCAGTGTTACTGGTTTGGCCTGCTAGAGCACACTACCAGACTATTCGGAAGTTACTAGACATTTTTGATACCATTAAGCAGCAATTAAAACATTTGTTGGAAATATTTACATTGTCTAAAACTACTAAAATGCTTTAGAGATTTTTGTAGATGCGCTATCCTTTGATTGCACGAAGACGCAACATGCATGGGAGTCTGCCCCAGGCCCAGCTTGTCCCTGAATACGTCACCGATATCAATGGGCCCAGATTTCTTCTCCAACTGCGCGCCAAACTTCCGCCTCATTGCGTCACTGTTGACGTCATGGTACCGAGTGAAAAGTAGCTGAACTGTGTGTCGATAGATAAGATGATGACATCAAAACACTGCACTCACGACCGACAAACTGCGACGCAGTGCTTCTCATCTTGCGTAAATAGCTATATCGTCATGTACCCTTGTACTCAACATCAATTAGATTTGGTCGCAAACCAAACGTGAGAAAATAAGCGCTTTTGCTTTTTTCGTTTTTTAGTAAAGCCCTTCGGAAGTGAATTAGAACTAAATTTTATCTTGGCACATAAGACTATTGCCTCCATTCTTTTGCGGTCTGGAACTTTTTTGACGGGCATGTCTGTGAGCAGGACTGGATAACCGGTCGGCCTGGATTTTAGACGGCAGTCTTAAAGTTTGGTGTTCATCTGGTACAGCTATGACGTGCGCGGATCCGGAGCGTAAATATAATGACTGAGAGGGTCTAAGGACTGTACGCCCGCATTGAAGTCCATATGGCATTTAAAAGTCAAGAGGCCCCGAAGCTGACAGCATTTAGAAATAATCAAATAAGCATCTGTGAGCCGAAGAGGTAGTTTTTGGCACATTCATACTTTTTGTGAAAAAATGTGGCAGATCCTGGACCTAATGTGAGCCATTGGTTTCTGATCACTTCCCTAATTTCAAGACTATCCGTCGAATGCAGAGGTTTTGAACATCTAAAAAGCTTAAAATTTTTTATCTGCTGTTAGGCCTAACCTTAATCAAACAATGCCTCACTTTACCATTTTTACGCGCGACAGCATGTTACGCTGCGCGCGTCTTAGCTATCATGGAGACGTCCATCCGTTTGTCCGTCTGTCTGTTCGTTTGTCACACCCTGCTGTTCTATAAAAAGTAATTTAAGCAAAGCTCACGTGACGCGCGATAGCAGCGGTTTTGCCACTTGGGCAATCGTATACAGCATTCAATAAAATAATAGTGCGTTTTGAAGAAGTACTCAAATTTGAGGCCTCCGTACCGAAGATTCCTTAAATTTAAAATGTCGAAATTTAAACTGTTAAAATGGATGTTCTATGCTAAACATTTCATAACCCTAGGCCTATACGTAAGTTGTCCAGGTTTATCTCCAGCCATTTCGGCGCAATTCACTCTTAAAATGTGTGTCGCAGCCCGAAATCACGAAAACTTCACGATAATTCCTAATTTTGGGGATTCAAGGTCGTTCAAGGTCATCTATGCTGATAAAATTAAAAGGCCCGTGACCAGTGCTTGTTATAATAAGCAACATGCATGTACCTATGTACAATCGTTATTACGCGCGATAGCAGAATGCTTCGCGCGTCTTAGCTGTGGCCTGGGCGCCCGTCCGTCTGTCTGTCTGTCCGTCCGTCCATCACACTGCTGTACTGTGTCAAAACCGTGCAAGCTAGGATAACGAAATTTCACCCTGGGCTGCCTCAATGTCTAGTTTTTTTGTGACAAAAGTTAGTGCTCCTGGGTGCTGGGGTTCCTCTTGAACGAGAGCGTCAAAGAGGGGTACCCCTTAAAAGACGTTATTTTTGCCGTTATTGGCTCGTATAGTGTGAAAACGGTTGCAGATAAATACAGACATGCTGCTTATCATAACAAGCATTGGTGACAGGTTTTTAGATTTATTAACATCGATAACCGTGGACGACCTTGAACCCCGCAAAGGGGTTTTTAGTTAACTTTTCGCAATTTTTGGATGCAGCGCACATTTCGACATTGAATTGCGACGAAATGGCTGAAGATAAACCAAGACAACCTAAGGAAGAAATTTTCAGCATTAAACGTAGATTTTAGCAGTCCAAGTCCCGACGCCCTAAGTTCAAGGAGGCCGGCGCAGGCGGGCGTCAAACGGGCAACGCACTAAAAAGTGGTTATTTTAACGCAATTATCTCGTGTAGCGTGAAAACGGTTGCAGATACATGTAGGCACAGACATGTTGCTTATCATAACAAGCAATAGTGACAAGCTTTTTATTGGTGTCAATGTCGATGACCTTGAATGACCTTAATTTGCAAAATAGGTTTTTTTGTGATTTTTTGCAGATATCGATTTCTGGCTGCGACACACATTTTAAGAGTGAATTTCGCCGATATGGCTGGACCTGGACAACCTGCGCGTGACATTTTTAGCATAACGTACATGTATTTGTAAGAATCTAAGTTTCGATCTTTTCAATTCAAGAAGTTTTCCGTACGGAGGTCTCAAATTTAAGTACTCTATCAAGATGCATGTCAAGCTGCGTTGTGTCTTAGTGAGATGTGGCTGAGATGTGTGTATGACGCTTGTAGAAAATCGAGCTGTCGATTTATTTTTCGCGTCTGATTAAGCTTACTGTAGTATTTCTCGTCATGTGCGTTACATTTTTTTTGTTGATTTAGTCGTCAGTCGTGTTTGTAGCACCTCTGCCCTGGCATCGTAGATGTGTCTAATGCTATGTGTAGATATCACTGTGAATGTATGGCTGATTGTACCTGTACTTGTAAGTAAACTTGTGGTGGTAAGGCGACCTCTACGTTACGTGACGGTGTTATTATAATAGACTCTGGATGCTATCCAATCGTAGATCGAGTTATAGGATTGGCGCCTTTGTATGTAGGACACTGATTGAAATCGCTGGCTACCATTGGATAGTCCTAGCAGTATTTAGGTCATCGTGAGTTGACAGGCGCGAATTAGTTGTTTTGAAGTCAGTTGGATGTGAGATGTTGATCTGAACGCAGCCCTGTGGTCATACGCGTTTTGTGGCATATGTTTTGCCAAGGTTGTATAGCCTTTGTTTGGCTTGTATTAACGATAGGGTGCTTATGTAGCCCCTAGGCGTAAAAGTGTTTGGATGGGAGGCCGTTGAGGACCCCCAGGATAGCGACTCGAATAGGAGTGCTCGCATAGACCCTGGAAACGGAGAATAAGGAGTAGGAGGCTCCTGGATGTACAGTTAGATTTGTAACTTTTTGATATAAAGCCTTTTCTTGTGGCTTAGTAGAAGAAATATTGCTTGTGTTTGTTTCATTGATTGATATCTATTAAGCGTGTATTCATTGAGTCATATTTGATTTCGCTAGCTGATGTGATTATATTGTAACACTTGATGAACAGTACTGTCT
>Ga0209671_1005284_pt1 | contig 13024 bp, 10 predicted proteins | sample WorMetHERISLAND2_2_FD_187401 | JGI IMG/M metagenome (GOLD analysis project Ga0209671, IMG submission 187401) | Marine gutless worms symbiont microbial communities from Max Planck institute for Marine Microbiology, Germany - Olavius geniculatus... | ecosystem: Host-associated > Annelida >... | reverse complement strand
GCTCTCTTATAGACCGTGTCAAAACTGTGTATTTTAACTAAGCACCCTAAATCTTGGTTCCACATTCTACTTCTGCTGTTGTAAGTTGAAGTGTGTGACTGCATGTGTGAAAGTTGGTGACTTAGTCGTTGTACCATTTTGTTGACAGCAATTCTTTCCATGTTCATGACGACGCCCGACGACCACGAATTTAATGGTTAAATTTCATCTTTGTGTTATTTCCATTATGTATCCATGTCATCATGTAATAATCCGTTATTACTGTATATATGCTCTGTTATGTACGTTTCAAAACTGGATAGTAAGTTTCATGGACATTAAATGTCTGTTGATCTCTTTCTAAGTGTTTCACTAGGTTTTTTGGCGGCATTGACTATGCTGATTACTGGCTATTGAAACGGCTGATGTCTGTCTGTCCTTGTGAACTAGTGAACTTTGCTCAATCCACTGGATGGAATAAATGCCATTTTGGGGGATACTGGTTTCATCTCAATTAAGCATGTATTAGAAAGGGGCCCTGGCCCCCTGAAGGTACAGAGATTTAGGGCCATAGGGCCCCGGAGTCCCCAGTTAGTGCAAAATTGCGGCCAAACTGTGGTTATAACAGGGTGCATAAAAAAGGAATGTTCATGCTTTATGTGGACAGTTTTGGAAACCATTAGCTTCAAACATACACTGCATCAACGTTTGCAGCGTTTTAATTCAGCAATCTGACTGTACTGTAACTGAAGAAAAATATCCAGTTTGTACAAGACTGAAGACTGAAACGAATAAATAAATAAATAACAATAAAATGGCAGTGTCACAAAGCGTGGAAAATTGGTTAAACCTGCAAACATAATGCAACAAGTAATGAACAAATCGACGTTTTGTAAGCCGTTTGCTAGCCAAAAAGGTCTGTTAGTAGCTGTCTGCGTTTCGCAATAAAAGCAAAATGCAATCTGCAATGCTTAATGCAAATTAGTGTAGCAATGGAATGCCATGCATAACGCAACAATACTCATTTTTCATGTGGCAACCTTTGGATAACAACTGCATTTGTCCACAATAGAAATAACAGCAGGAATGAATGAATGAATAAGTAAATAAATACAACTGAGAAAACGGTTAAGTCTGCAAACTGGAACGCGAACATCATACAATAAATAAACAGCAATTAAACAAGTGAACACGTTTTTAAGCCACAGTGGTCTGAGTGGCCGTCCGGTAACTCCGGTTTGGCGATAAGGCATCAACGTTTGCACCATAACAATGCAGCAGGGCTGTATTTGTCATAATATTTTACGAAGGGAGAGGGGAGGAGAGGTCAGAATTTTGACATTGTGTGAGCAGTAGAACTACTAGAAAGCTGTAGGCCTAAAAGGTAAAGGTAAAGGTTGTCAATTTGTATAGCACAAAGTCGTGTACAACGTACACCTCTAATGCGCTTTTCGTCACTAACCAGAGCCGTCGATCGCACAGCCGCCGCGTGCAGCCTGCAAACACAGGCTTGCGCACCGGCCGGCCAGGCAGCCCAGTCAGCTGTACAAAGGTTCCCACCTTCCGTAACCCATATAATGGGTTACTACTCATTTAACCGACCCCGGAGGGATGGCAGGCTGAGTTGGCCTTGTTGGTTGACTGATAGCGGACGCTTTACCCACCAAGTGGTCAAACGGCCATCCATCAGTCTAGGGCATGATACAGATAGTTCGCCGGCCAGGACCGACGTTCTAACCACAATGCTACGCCACCAACGCCTACCAGAATTTTTGAAAATAACAAGCACGAATGCGCGTAAATTGGCATCCACGGACATTAACGGTATTCCAGTTCTCTGCTGAAAATAAGTCAAAGCCTATCACAGTCATGGAAGAAATGATAATGACTTATTCAGCTAAACACAGGAAATAAGGGAGTGGGGCCGGTAGGGGAGTACGGAGATGTTTAGAGTTGACCCCCCCCCAATACATACTTTTGTGAACTTCGTGAGCGGGGTCGGCAGTTTTGTTCAGGGGGGGGGCAATACAGCCGTGCAATGCTGGCAGGATAGTTCAAGAATACATGACTTCCGGTTGTAAAATTCGTTAAAATTCGCGAATTGTATCAAATAGAATAAAATTTGTTTGCCCATTTTGGAGCTACGGGCCCATTCGACTTCAAACGCTGAGAGTTGCAAGTGTTGCGACTGAATGATGATGTCTAACTGCATGAGTTCACGTGAACTTGGGATGCTAGAACTACTTTGACTGCTGATAGCCTGCCCTATGCCTACATAAATTAGTTCTTTCTTGAAGTTGGATGATGATAGACCACCGAAGCTTCAGTCGCACTCTGAAAAATGCAGCATTTCGATGTGCCAAAAGTGCAAAAAAAATAAAACTCATTCTGCATTTTAAAATTCGTGAAAATCCGCGACTTTCTTTTACATTCCTAAAATGCAAATTCTCGAACTATGGCCGGGGCAGAGTCTGCGGGTGGTCGTCTATTTGATGTCGCAGAGAGCGGCGACTCCGCGCAGGGTCCAGTGGTCGGGGTTCTGGGTGGTGCGCATCAGCAGGAACGTGATGTAGTTGAGATCGGTGCGGTTCGGCTTCTTGTAGACTGGACACTGGTAGAACTTGGGGTCTCGCGGTCCGGTCTGGATGGCGTACATGTGGATGACGGGTAAGACAGAGAACAGGACCTTGTTGTGGGACTCCATCAGGCGGCCTGTACGCCGGTCCCACGCCGCTCCGTCCAGGAACAGGCCGAAGATGTACACACCCTCCTACAGACGATGTTACCACAGCCACAGATAGATCCAGCGATCTAAACAACAAGACATTTTCCAAGACCAAGTTCAAGACATTTCATGGAGCATTAAGTTTTTACCTCGTATGTTCAAAGAGTCCTCTGTACAGAGGTCTCAATTTGGGTACCCTTTCAATACACATTACTATTTTCTTGCACGTTGGACGTCTTGATTTCCCACCTGGCAGCACCGATGCCGTCGCGGGTCACGTGAGCTGAGCTTTGTTTAAAATAACTTGTTCAAACAGTAACATCCCCAGCGGCATCGTGGGTTTTAAAAAAGTATACAAGGCAGGAAGTTGCAAATTTTCGACAGACACTGCAGATTTTCTACAGGGTGCTCAGAATTTTAATTTGCCCCTAACCTTTCCTAAAATGTAAGTCTTTCGGACCAAAATTTTGCATTCCTGACGGAAATGTTCTGACAAGAAGATTTTTTAAAAACAAATTTCTGACAGCTCAAAATTTAGGGCGAGCGATTGCCTCTGCCCCGCCACGACGCCACTGAACGTTACGTCTACACTGTAGTTAATACAGCAGAAGGCTGATAGTCTGATGTAATTTACTAAATGTAGCATTAGGCTACTGACGGCGGGCGGGTTGTTGATGTCCTCTCGCGCCCACTTGGTGACGTCGTTGTGCAGCATGACGCTGTCCAGCGACCAGCCTTTGTGAGCGCGCGTCACCTCCTGACGCATCGCCGTCAGAAATCCTACCAGACAACCACACAGACACAGCTCACACTAAAGAGCGACGTGACTGAACTGAACTGACATGGTTTAGTTCTTGACGAAATGACCAATGGGCAAGTAGGGCGAACCCGTTGGTCATTGGTTGACGCGTACCGATACGTCAGCTTTGTCATGCAGGTCACCGACGCCGTTAAACGGTGCCTAATGTAATGCATTACTGCTTGCCCACTGGTCAGTTTAGTTCAGTTTAGTTATGTTGCTCTGTACGCGCCTTAACACCTACAGCAGACGGACGAACGCTACGCCAATAGTTCTGCGCCAAATCACTGATTCAAGCTCTTATACCCCGTTTACACGATCAAGCAAACATCGAGCCAGCTCGTCCAGCCAGCTTCATGTTAGCTGGAGGAGCCAGCTCGTCGAGCTAGCTTGATCGTGTAAACGGGGTATTAGTTTCCGTGCATTTTGGTTGAATGACTGGCGAGTCAAAAACATTTCGGTCAGCGGCGTCGTAGGTTAAAAAACAACTTGGAGACGTGACAAGAAGTTGCAATCTTTCGACGGAAACCTGCAAATTTCTGATGGAAAAATATGGGTGCTCATAACTTTAACTTTGCCCCTAAATTCATCCAAAAAAGAGCGAAACTTCCAGCCCCAAATTTGGTATTTCTGGAAAAAAATATTCTGACAAGAACGTTTTCCGACAAGCTGAAATTCGGAGAATGAGGTGGGACCAAGGACGCAATCACCCCTGTCTCCCTTGTTGCGAGACCACTGATTTCGACTAATCTTCAAAGACCTGTTGGAGATTTCCCAGTGGAGATCTGTCTGCAGCATCTCGTTATGTGAACAACAGACACAATTTTTTACGCGCGAAAGCAGCTACTGCTTTCAGCGCGTCTTAGCCATCACAATTCTGTCTGTCTGTCTGACTGTCTGTCACACTGGTGGATCAGTCAAAAACGGTGCAAGCTAGGATCACCAAATCTTCACCGTCGGCTGCCTGGAAGCTGGAAGACTCTAGTTTCAGGAACCGTAAAGCTTTTCCATAAATTCGAAGAGGGTCACCCCGAACGAGGGCACTAAATGAGAGGGGGGTGGGCAAAATTTGCGATTTTTGGCCAATAAGTCGCTGTATCTCAGTAACGGTGCGAGGTAGAACCTAGGTTACTATTAATCACTAATAGGAAGTCGTACACTGGCTCTCGATTGGCGCCAAATTCAATGATCTTGAATGACCTTGAACGCCAAAATAGGGGGTTTATAAATTTTTTTGGCGATTTCAGGCTGCGATACAAGTCTATATCATTTAAAAGGTGGCGCCACGCTACTATCGTTATGCGATCCATATAGAGAATTTGGTATTTGTATATTTACTTAGCGTGAACACCCCAATTTTCAGCTAAACTACTGAACCGGAACTGCTATAGGCTTTCGCGCGTCTCGTCAGCATTAGCTCAAATTTCTTGTAAAATTAAGAAAGTCATTAGGGCAAAGCGCGTTCACCTGTGTAAGGTGGCAGGTAACACTGTGATCCCATATAGCAGGTGATGCTCCGTAGCTCTGCGACGGGCTTCCTATAAATAGCTCTACACGATTTTTTGAACTTTTATAAATATTTTAAACGTGTCATGTTCATGGCAACGTGAGGTGGTAACGACGTGAAAAAACGGAACCTTGAGCGTTAAAAAATCCGGTGAGCCAGAAGCACTTGGGCCGATCTACGAAGACCCACTTTGAGAACTGGTCGTTTCGCTCTAACAGCTCCGTGAACCAGAATCCAATCGACGACGAAGGCCACGACACTTTGCGCCACAAGTTAGGCACCTTGGCGTCGAACAGGCTGTCCAGCGCATCGCGAAGATTCTGGAACACGACATTCAATATATACACATCACGTGCCAAGGCTCAGGCACCGACAGCATAGTAGACCTAACTAGAAGTTTGGGACAAGGCCCAACGTTGCCGCCCGGCGCCGTAAGTCCGACTGGGGAAAATGTAAAGGATTAAAATTCCCCCTTGCGATAACGTCACCTGGCACGAATGTTCCTTCTCTGATGCTCGGTGCAGCCAACATCAAGTCATCCGACGTCGTTCGTTTGCTGGGAGTGCTGCTCACTCCAAACTTGTCGATGGACAATCACGTTACTTCGCTCAGTGCCAAGTGCTTTTTCCATCTGCGACAACTACGCCGCATCCGACGTTCGCTAGATGACGACTCCGTCGCCACACTGGTTCACGCATTTGTCGCTACCCGCGTCGACTATTGTATCGGTCTACTGGCCGGCTGGCAAAAGAAGACGACAGCCAAGCTGCAACGTGTTCTCGACGCAGCTGCGTGGGCCGTGTCAAACTGCGGCAAGTACAATTGAGGACTAATCATTTTCTGGCGCCATGTTTTGCACTGGCTGGATGTCACTGACTGGATTAGTTTCCGGCTGTGCATTCAGGTGTACAAGTGTCGTCACAGCATGGCTCCTGGACACCTGATCGATCTCTGCCAGACAGTCTCCAGCACCAAAGGTTGCAGACATCTGCGATCTGTAAGCCGTGGTTAGCTGCAGGTTTCACGGATCAAGATGGCAACCTACAGAAACCGTGCTTTTGGACATGCCAGTCCATCTACTTGCAACGCTCTGCCGAACACTCTCAGATGCAGTTCACACTGTTTACCTACTTTCAGACGTCACCTAAAACATTTTTACTTCCTGCATTACTAACACGCGGAGCGCGTTCGAGGTTCCTATAGTTAACGCGCTATATACATTACTTACTTACTTACTGACTTAACTGCTTTAGTTGACTTTCGCTAGGTCAACATCCGCGCCCTAACCGTTGTTGTTAATAAACAAAAGTTCACCATCTTTTTGTTCAACGCCGGAGAGATCGTTGTTGTTTTCCGCTTGTTGATATCACATTCCGTATCCGAGAAACTTTGCATTCATAATTGCTGTTAAAACGCTGCGGATAAAGACATGGTAACTATACTGACATCCTATAGGTACTCGTCGTCGCTCTATATCCAACTTATCTCGCTGACCCTCTGCGACGTACGGCTTAGCCACCATACATGCGTTACAGACAGACAGACTACGGATAGACAGGCAGATAGCCAGACACATCGTACGCAAAGCTCGACCTAACTGTCGGCCAAAAAAAAGATAAAACGTGATCAAAACAACATGAAGAATTAACTGATATAGGCGGGATGGCGCTGACAAAGTGCAAGACGATTCACCGACCTCATTCATGATGATGGTGCCGTCTATCGCAAGCTTCAGATCCGTCAGAGTTGCTTTGACAATAGTCAGCACTTTGCGCATTCGGTCGATCTCCTGGCGCAGGAAGATGTTGAGAGGCTGCAAGTGACCCATCTTCTTCAGCCGTTCGCGCACCTGCCAACAAACTACGTCTTGTAGGACAACGCACAAGGCCCTAACTGCACCTAGTCCGATTTGCTTAGGAACATACTCTGTACATCAAACTAAATAAGTAAGTAAGTTGCCTTTAATTGCAAGTGACAATCACACAGGCATTGCACGAATGAATAATACACTCGAAAACAAACACACAATATCTGTAATGTACACAGTAATAGGCCTACACAGTCCTACATGACCTACAAGGTGGCTTGGTGGCTCAGTTGTTTGATTCGTGACCGAGAGGTCACTGATTCGACTCCCAGCTGGTCCACTCCCATCCCAAGTAGCAACTCTGGGCAATCTGTTCACATCTGCGTGCCGTATGTAGGTGCAGTAACTTGCATGGTTTGATTCTCACCGCAGGTCATTTGCAAGCAACCTTGAGCAAGTTGCTAACCCCATGCTAATATGTACAACAGATTTATAACAAATCGTAACTTTACAGCTGAGCAAATTCACAATAAGTTGCACAATGAGTCCGCAGAAATCAAAAGTCCACACCAAATCCACAACATCTCGACACATTAACTGCACAGCTTTTTGTACGATCCGTTGTGACACCACGAATCGCAGTAGTGGAGTGTCGACTTGAGGCGCATTTGACGTAACTGAACTGAACTGACAGGGTTTAGCTCTTGACGAACTGACCAATGGGCAAGCAGTAATGCATTCAGTATGCACCGGTGTCGGTGACACGTACTGGTTAAACCAATTACCAATAGGCTCGCCCTGCTTGCGCATTGGTCAGTTCGTCAAAAACTACACCGTGTCAGTTCAGTTCAGTTACGTCGCTCTGTACGCGCCTTTGGAGAAGCACACAGCATGGCTGAGAGTTCACCTCGAAGTCGACGTAGTTGCGGGGTAGTTTGCCGAGGAATTCCTCCGCCAGGCGATAGACGACGGTCTCCCTCGTCTCGCCGGCGCCGCCGCTATCCTTGGGCTGAATGCTCAGTATAGTGTCCAGCACGTCCCGTGCCAAGTTGCTCTGATACCTGCCCGACGGCCACAAACACACAGAAACCATCTTCGTATAGCCTGTCACTCAGTTTGAATGAAATTATGTGAGTCGAAGCAATTTTTGGGACGAATTCTGCTGAAAATGAGTGCGCGTCAACCGACAGAATTATTTTTTTGAGCTTCTGATAGTGAGTGGGTGAGTACGAGTAATACATGTACAGCCGAGTAGTATGCCGTTAATTCTGAGCCCACTGCTACTAACCGTCTTGCACTTGCGGCGCAGTTAATCGCATGTTCATGCAGATTACTTGGTTAATAAATAGCCTAAAAATTAATAGTAGGCTAAATCGAACAATCAATTAATCAATAATAGAACACCACTATGCGGCGTGGCGTAAGCAAATCAGAAACGCACTGGATCCGTCGCAGTCTCACAGAGGCTATAGACCAAGTGTTCGCTTGCACTGTAGGCTATGTCGGACAACTAGATTTTAAACAGGCCAAAACAATTTAATTATTAATTACACGAGAACACTAGAACGAAACGTACCAGAGGCGTCGTGGGTTAAAAAAAGTAAGCAAAGCAAAAATTGCAATTTTCTGACAAACACACTAAATTTAAGACAAAATTCCGACGGACAGCTGCAATTCCGATGCAGGAGATAACAGATGCTCAAAAGTTCAATTTTGCTATACACCGCAAATCCCCTTAAGATGTAGCTTTACAGCTGCAAATTTAGCATTTTGGATTAAAATTTTCCACCAGCCCAAAATTTAGGGGGGAGGCAATTGTCCCCACCCTTGCCTCCCTGTCGGCACTGAGACGTACGTGATGTCGGCGTTGGGGTGGAGACCGAACGCCTGCGGACTGTCGAGTGTCGGTAGATTGGCAATGAACAGACGGATCTCCTCAAGCTTCTTCATGCGCGGGATCTTGTAGCCGACGTAAAACTGAAACTTGTCGTCGAAGATTGCGTCCGAAAACCAGACCTATAAGTACACTGCAAGATAATTTCAAAAACTTTTCTATACTTTTCTCTACAGCAGGTTACCATAACCTGCCGCTTAACAAAAATCTGAGACCCGTAACAGGAAAACCTGGCAAACTTCACCGTTCACGACTTGACGGGGAATAACTTCATAATGAAACAACATATCGTCAATCTGAAAAGTGCATTGTTAACTACAAAAAACTTCGCTAAGCAACAATGTAAAATCGTTCTGCAAACATATATTTAATTCTATAGAACAGCTGACGACTCCTACTCGAGCGAATGTGTTGAGCAGTCGTTTGTCATAGTCATCAGTAACTCGGCCGCCATATTGAACCTCGCCCAGCATATAGCGCACCGTGTTCCACGACACGCCCTGTACACATGCACCAGCACACCTTTAAAAGCGTATAGCTTTTCGTGGGGAACCAATCTCAGAGCCACGGAGCGCCACCTGGCTGATATGTTACCTCTCACGGGGGACACAGGCGAACGCGCCCCGCCTCAACCCCTGCCTGAATAGACCAGCACTCAATTTACCTACCCCGGAAGGATGGAAAGCTGAGTTTGCCTTGGCGTTGCTTATATACCGAGATGGTTTACCTGACCGCAAACTGTCACCCATTCAAGTAGTAACCGCTTGATACCAACCCGACCGGAGTCGAACCAACGAGTCTCGCAACGACTTCGTGATTGTAATTAAATCCAACGTTACACTACCGAGCCATCAATAAACTACTTTTATTTATAACCCACGGCCACGCCAAGGAAGGCAGACTGGCAGAAGTTATTTGACACGCGGCGTTTGTCTGTTGGTATGATTACACAAAAAGTTACAAAATTTTCACGAAAGTTAAACCTGGCCAAACTCAGAGGTGATTAATTTTCGACGGTGATTCGCATCAGCATCTAAATCCAGGATAAGACTGTAGTTACTAATGCCAGACTGGCACGTTTATCTGTTTTAGTAAACAATATTTTGTGGAAAAAAATCGTAAAACCTTCTTGGGATCAATTTCGTCAAGATGATTCTGGCAGAACTGGACACTGGCGCTCCAGTCAGCAGAATTGAACTCATAAGGAATGTTCCAGCCGAGAGGTCCGAACTTCCTTCTCTCCTGCACAGCGCACGGTCGCCACACTCTATACTGTCCACTGAACTTCTCATAAAGAATCTGCTAGTTCTTCCGCCAGCAGTTTTTAACTACACACAACATGTCTCCGATGGCACATTTTTCTTTGACAACTGTTATTCATGCCATTGTAAGATATGATGTAAATTAGTCTGTAAGTAATTTAGTAAAAAAAATACAGAATTTCTTCTGCTCACAACTGGTTGCTCACAGACTTTAAGACTTGATAGCGAGAAATCTTTTTAAATAAGTTGTAAAAATTAACAGAGGTGGAGCCATACAGTGCAACAGCGTGCGTGAGGGCTGGTGCAACTTAATACTTCATATGTTGTACGGACACGGTGATTAAGTTTCAACTCTCCAGTTTTTATTGCATTTAATATGAAAATTGATGACGATGATTGATGACGCTGACCTGGACGACGGTATGAAGGTAGGAGACGCAGTACAGCATCGGCTTCCAGGCCGCCATGTTGCTGACGTCCAGCAAGTCCTGCGTGATGTTCTGATAGGTTCTCTTGAGTCCGGCCTTGATGCCCGCCGGAGGCTCGTTTGTGAACTTGATCGACATCTTTACACAGACAACGCGTGCCTCAGTTAATTTAGGTTAAATCGAATGTTCATGCAGATGGTCAACAGCGCTCTTTCGCAGCTCTGTGACCGACGCGAGCGATGCTCATTTTCCGTTTTCTGTTATTTGTTGGTTAGCAAGATTACACAGACAGTTACAAGCTCATATGGCTAAAATTTTTTTAGGGAAAAAGCAGTATATCGTCATCGTCATCATAATGAGATGACCTGCAGCAGTCCAATGGGAAAGCCTTTGTGTTCCTCGGTGGTGATCCACAGGCGGAAAGTGTCATGAATGTTCTCGGTGACAGTCAAAAGGTCGATCACTTCTTCCATGAACGCAAGACCAAGGTGACAGTTCTGCAGCAGCGCGAAGCCTCCCTAATAACAACCAGCAGCAGCAGCGGCATCAGATGCAACGTAACAAATACAGCCATGCCATCGTTCATTATTGTCAGATTTTAATGTTTAATGAAGTTCTTCTCTAATGTTACCAAGCAAGCAATTAAAACAAAGAAAGTGACATATATTAACAGTAAAGCCGATAACACTTATTTAAGGCGCGTATAAATCTGAATATTTGTTACATTGACATCTTTCTGCTTCACTTAACTTTCAGCTAAAATAAAATTAGTTAGAATGTGTTTCTTTGGTTTTCTGTAATTTGGCAGGTTTATCATTTCAGCAATGTGCAGTGTGCACTGCTTTTGCTGACATTTTTCGATGAAACAAATTTTGATAACTGGGTGCGATCACAGCAGAACAAAGACCTATAAAGCCTACTTAATCACACTTGCTATATTATTTTATTCTCACCATTCCACGATAAAACGGAAAACGCTAAACCAAAATAAAAGCAAGAGTCAAGAGATGTTGTTTTCTAACGAAAAACGAACCCATTCTTAGATTTCTGGCCCTAAACGACATTATGAGACCATATTGTCTTCCTTTTAGGCAAAAGTAGTAGTTTTGTTGCAATTTAAATATCAGTAAACAACAGAGATACAGCATATACGTAAAAGAAAAATACATCACATACGTTTGTCATGAAGAGATTCATCAGGTTTCGAGCATGAACCTCCTGTCCTTGTCCCATCGAGATACACCGACATTCTATGAGCAAGTAACCAATGCGTGGAATTAGCCAACTAATGAGAATTTCACACTGCAGCTATAACTCTATAACTGTAACAGTAATCAACGTTAACTGTGCCCAATAAAAAACGTTAATCACACAGTTAGCATTACTGATAAATATGCCGTACGATAACAGAATTTACAGGGACAACTTGAACGTCTTAGGTGTATTCTTAAAAGGCAAAGTGCAGAACATCAGTACAAATTCTATCTATCTATCAACAGCTACAGAACATTAATATTGCTGTGTTATCAATACAACACATCAGATTACTTCACATACAAAAAGTCAAATACATGAGTGACTTAGAGGCATCCATGTGGATGTCGTGATGTCAAAAATCATCTAGTTTCTGTTAAGCCTAGGTGCCGGTTTTTTCCTTACCTTTACAGGCTTACAGACTGTTGGTTGACAGTAAATGACGGGTGAAGTATTTTTTCCTTGGTCACACTTGTACTGCCTATCTCTAGCATTATGTCTGCAGTGGTATAAAAATAACAGGTTAATAAATCCACGGGTGCCCGCCCTCAAGCTTGACCAAACGAACGACAGTGTGTGTTACACGACCGACCGCCACAATCCTAAAATAATTACTGTCGGTCAAAACACCGTCTGGGGTGACAGAAGTTCTTTTAGCATTCACTTATCCCAGTCCAGACCGTGGCGTTATCATGCACAGTAATCTAACGCACCGATGCCGTTCTTCTTGGCCAGGTCCTCAATCATAGCCGTCGGATCTGACCCCATGGACAGCAGGCAGATCATAGGACAGCGAGGGTCGCTCTCCTCCCACATCGCCTTGAGGTCCAGGATCACCGGGTCGGCGTACTTGGAGCCCATCGAGTCCGAGATGTACTTGCGAGCCTGTGATGCCGTTCTGTCTGGACACCAAGATCTTCAACGCACGCAGACAACACAAAGACGCACGTCATTAACACTCAACACCGCTGCAGATTTAGCTTGGGCTCACCGTTTCCTAGTACCAAGAAGTCGTGCACGGGTTTGACTCCCCGTCGAGTTACTCACTATCAAGTGGTTATCACTTTGCTGGGTGACTGTAAACAGACAAACCATCCAAGTATATAACCAACACCAAGATCAGCTCTTCGTTCCATCCATCTGGGGTCGGTAAATCGAGTACCGGCGTGTCTGGCTGAGGTTATAGCTGGGCACGTTCACCCCTGTGTCCGGTTGCAAGAAAAACTGTGATCCCATACAGCAGGTGACGCCTCGTTGCTCCTGACAAACGTCAAACGTCAGCTGAAGACATACTTTTTTGCGAAATATTGATGACAAAATGTATTCAGCGCATTAGAGATTTTCTTGACTATGCGCTATATAAATACAC
>Ga0209671_1005282_pt1 | contig 13027 bp, 13 predicted proteins | sample WorMetHERISLAND2_2_FD_187401 | JGI IMG/M metagenome (GOLD analysis project Ga0209671, IMG submission 187401) | Marine gutless worms symbiont microbial communities from Max Planck institute for Marine Microbiology, Germany - Olavius geniculatus... | ecosystem: Host-associated > Annelida >... | reverse complement strand
ACAAGTGCTTGTTATGATAAGCAGCATGTATGTACCTATCTGCAACCGTTTTCACATTATTTGAGCCAATAACGGCAAAATGACGTCTTTTTAAGGGGGTATCCCTCTTCGACGCCCTCGTTCGAGGGGAACCCCTGCACCCAGTGGCACGAAATTTTGTCACGATAAACTAGAGACCTTGGGACAGTCCACGGTGAAGATTTTGTGATCCTAGCTTGCACCGTTTTGATACAGCTCACGAGTGTGACGGACGGATGGACAGACAGACGGACGGACGCCCAGACGATGGCAAAGACCCCCGAAGCATTCTGCTTTCGCGCGTAAAAATTGCAAGAAACCGAATTTTAGCAAAGTAGGTCATAGCGCGGACCAGTGGCGTATTTAAGGGGGGGGGCACGGTGCGATGCCCCCCCTTTGGCCCAACCATGAAAATTTTTTAAAGACGACTTTATATGAAAAGGTGCGTTTTTTTGCCATTTTCTAGCAAGAATTGCAAAATTCTACAATGTTTGATGATCTTTTGCGTTTCCAAATTTCAGAAAAATGGGCTAATTTGTGGTTGCCATTGAACATTCAGAAGCAAAAAGTGTTTCAGCTTCAGGGGGCAAAGCCCCCTGACCCTCTTTCCCCTGGACCCCGCTGGGGACTCTGCCCCCAGGCCCCCATTATAGGCTCGTGCTCTGCGCGCTCACCATGACCCCCCTTTGCGAAATCCCAAATACGCCACTGGCGTGGACCTATTCATTAAGAAGTAGCCTTTAGAAGAGCTTTAGAAGAGAAGAGTTCATTGTTCTGACCAGGGAAAATAAAAATTGTAAATTGAAGAAAACGGATAAGGAAAATAAAACGGTTGTTATAATTCATTGGCAGAAATTTCCATACACACTAAGTTACGCAACCATTTCGATGTAGCACACGCTAAAATTCTAAATACTTCATATATCCAAGAAAAAAGTTCATAGCTGTTACGGGAACAGTATAGCAAAAAAAATTAATAAGAGTAGTGAAACGTAGTCAAACGCATGAATAGGCTACAATAATGGTCGTAAACATAACATATAACAGCTTGTATATATAATAAATATTAGATGTTAATCAACAACTGGTGTTATACTTAAAACATATCACTGTTTGTCCGACGAGACATTTCATATAGCGGTTACGGTGTTGCAAGTTGTCAACGCAAGTTGTCAAACACGGATACTACAGATATGCAATGTCGATGACGTCATCGGTCACGTGACGCGGAGGCTACTGGGCCTGGGTTTGCTCTTACTCCTCCCTGGCAGACTGTTCCCTGACAATGGGGGACCTGCTGCGGTTGCGGTTTCGGCTGCGTTGGCGACGTCGGCGGCGTCGGTTGCGTTGCGGGCGGTGTCTGGCTTCACGTGCCGTCTTCGGGGTGTTCGAGCCGGTTGCCGTCGCTAATGTTGCAAACAAACGGCACAAACATGCATTCAGTCTACTCCATCGAGAGGCGGAGGCAAATTGAAAACTGGGGGCCTGCAAACGCATGGTACAACTCCAATTTTTTACGTGCGAAAGCAGCTACTGCTTTCAGTGCGTCTTAGCCATCGCAATTCTGTCTGTCTGTCCGTATGACTGTCCGTCTGACACACGGGTGAATCTGTCAAAAATGGTGCAAGCTAGGACCACCAAATCTTCACCGTCGACTGCCTGAAGCTTTTCCATAAATACAAAGCGTCACCCCTAACGAAGGTGCTTAATGAGAGGGGGTGAGCAAAATCTGCGATTTTTGACCAATAAGTCGCTGTATCTCAGTAATGGTGTGAGGTAGGGCCTAGGTTACTGTTAATCACTAATAAGAAGTCCTACACTGGCTCTCGATTGCTGCCGAATTCAATGACCTTGAAAGATCTTGAACGCCAAAATAGGGGGTTTTATGGATTTTTTGGCGATTTCGGGCTGTGACACAAGTGTGTATCATTCACAAGGTGGCACCATGGAACTGTCTTTATGCGATACAGATAGAGAATTTGGTATTTACATATTAACTTAGCGTAAACACCCCAATTTTCAGCCAAACTACTGAACCGTAACTGCTATAGGCTTTCGCGCGTCGCGTGAGCATTAGCTCAGATTTCTTGTTAGAACCCACACAGAACCGAACCAAACTGGAAACACAGCATATTAGAACCGAACTAGAACCGAACTCTTAATTTTTTTAACTGCAAAGAACCCGAATTGAACCAAACTTTTATGTTTGGTAGAACTCGAACAGAACAGAACCGTAGCCATGAGTTTTCTTTCCCATCTCTAGTTTCAATCTAAAAAAATACTGGAATCCTGAATAATAATAAACCGCGTTTTGCACTTTTTAACCCTGTGCAGCTTGTTTCTAATGGTTCGCTGGTTGATGCAGCTTTAGTAAGTCAATGATTTCGAAATGTCACACATCACCGGCAGCAAATGTCAACAGCTGAAAAATCATTGACAAAAAATGCGGGTTAAGTGAAGTTTTAAAAAAAACGTTTTTGCCTAACCTTGGGGAAGGACCAGCTGGTACGTCGGAGCGTTTATGATGAAGTTTACGTGGTCCTGGTGACCTATGTTGATGTTTCCGCCGTTCATGCTGCAACAAACGAGTGGTTAAGGTAGTAATTTTGATAGCAGCTGTGCACTGCATAACTGTGCGTAGGTCACTGATCCCATTTACTTGTTTGAGCGCATGCCAAAATGGCTAGCGTCAATGAAGAAAACGGCACCAAGAAGTAATAAGCCTAACTAATGATAATTATATTGATGAATTAAACTAACGTGAAATTAAACAATCAAAGCGAAATGTGATAAAATCACAGAAAAAATTTGCTAAAGCGCAATGAAACACGCAAGTTGTGTGGAACTATTTTGTTGTAGTGAGTGTGTACAAAATGGTACATCGGTTTGTTATTTACTTATTTATGAGACGAATGTGGATTGATGACATTAAAAACTGGATGAGTTTGGACTCGTATGAAGAAATTAAAAATATTGCACAAAAGAGACATAAATGGAGGGCCTGTGTCCGGACAGCATGTCAACCTTCTGCATCAGAAGATGACAGCTGATGATGATGATGAGCGACAAAGGTTGCTATGGTTACACACTCGGCTATCGCAGAGCTTGGGAAAATTATTAGGCCTATATCACAAATTACAAAGTGAAAGCGTTCGAAATAAACACACCTTTGGGTCTGATGTCTGAGGTGAACGCGTACTGACCCCAGATTCCCCGTTATAGGCTCGCGCTCCATGCGCTCGCCATGGCTCCCACCTTTGCGAAATCCTAAATACGCCACTGGCGTGGACCTATTCATGAAGGAGTAGCCTTTAGAAGAGCTTTAGAAGAGAAGAGTTCGTTGTTCTGACCAGGTTAAAATAAAAATTGTAAATTGAAGAAAAAGGATAAGGAAATAAAAAAGGGAAATGATGAGCTCTGGTGTAAAACTTTACTGGAAGAAATTTCCATACACATTCTATACGCAATCATTCCGATGTACCACACGCTAAAATTCTAAATACTTCACTGTTAGGTCCAAGAAAAGAGTTCATTGCGGTTACGGCGACAGTATAGCATAATAGATAAATAACAGTACACAAACGTATGAATACAATATGGTTCGAAACATAAACACATATAACAGCTTGTATATGATATTATAGTCAGATGTTAATCAATAACTAGGCCTACATTGTACAAAGAAGAGATGGAAAGATATTTGTTGCAGTAATCTCTTGAGAATAGTTGGTTACTCGAAAATGAACGAAAAACGAATGTGATGCTTTTGCCCAGGGGGCACCGGAAGTCGACTGTATGGGGGCTACTCATGATCAACGGAAGTCGACTGCTCCCCCGCACTGGCAACACCAGTAGAATGAGACAGATTATAACAAGCATTACTTCATTTCCAACGAACTCACTTACTCCAGTTTGAATTAATTGCCAGAGTTCATGAACCGATTCTGCAGCGGTTTTAGTCGCTACAGTCGCTTTTGGTGGCAGGGTGAAGACTAAATCAACTTTAGCTTTCTGCGAGCACACTAGAAGAAGTAAGGCTTTAAATTTTAGACTCAGAAGCATGAGAAAGAAACTGTTTAAGACTGTTATTACAGCATTCAGCAGTATAACCCAATTTTGCCATCGAAAGACTGAGAAATTGGTCATTTGACTTGAAACTGTTAGCAGTTTTTCCCAAAGTACGGAACCAATTTGATCATAAATTCGTTTTTTGAGATATCAAAGCGTTCAAAGCCACTTCGAAGTCGAGCTCTGATTGTGTTTCGCTAGCCAGAAGATGTTCGAACTCAGCCGATTCTACGGCTAGTTCTGGTAGTCTGGCGTTAATAGATTGGTTTAGCTCGTTTGAATTTTGGAGGTCATCCAACAGACTGTGATTATTAGCGAAAAAGTGCCTCAAGACCACCATGTTATGCGGTACTTTGATATTTGTATCAATTTGAGATGAAAAATTGCCGCAGAATTTTGAGCTAAAAAATGTCTCGTTGTGCACTTGAATTTCCGCTTCGCATGGAATGTTAAAAATGCTTTGTGAAGTGCTAATGTTCACTTGCACAATAGTGTTTCTATCGTCCAGATCAGGATTTTCATTTGAATTCGGGAAGGTCTTTTTCACGATTTGTTGTCAGTGTTGAGATATTGTTTAAGAGAATTTTGTTTTCGCCTGTTCTATAGACTTACGGTTTTAGTGATCCAAAAGTAACTTTGAATTTGCATAATTTTTGATTTCATCCAGGTTGGTGCCAAATAATGCGAGTGTACAAGTTTTTTCTTTCGTGGAATGCAGATGAATTTTCTGGTTATTAGTTCTAATTAGACAGTTTGTTTTTTGTTCGAATGTGCAAGGCAAATCTGATAGGTCATCCACAACGATGTAATAAATATTTAAAGGATTGTACACAATATAGCGAGGACCTCCGGTAAGAACCGTGTGGTACTTTTGTTCGTCTGGAGCCAAAAGAGGAAAGTACATTGTTTTCCAAATAAGCAATGAAGCTGCAATTTTATTTCGCGTAATTGGTACTGTGACTATAACGACCAAAGTCTTTTCATTGTTGCCGTGTTTATAAAAGGCTGTCGCTACCCTACTTTCAACGCAGTAGTAACAAATAGTCTTATACACTAATTCTGCGTCAGGCGTATGCTGTTTTACACTAGTTGATAAATGTGTAAGACTGCTTTTTAAGTGGTCCTTGTCCACGAGATGATGACTTAAGTCTATTATTAGACAAGTCTTTCAGTGCCAAATACAAACTTTCAGATTCATGTAGGTGCTTAACAGCTAAGTCTATCTGTTCGATAGTCTCGCTGAGCAATTTTTGAGTGGTCTGGCTTGCATGACGTAATGCTTGTAACCTGTCGTTCTCCGTCCCTAGTGTTCAATGAGTAAGGTTGAGTAACTGATCGATATGTTGGAATCTTTCCGACGTCAACTGTGTTACTCTTGTAACCAGGTTTTGGCCTTGACTCCAGGCGTTTACAGCCTGTTTTGATCCTTGCAGGACTTCATACATCAAGTGTTTAATTTCCTCTACGTCACTGTCCGTGGCTAGACCAAATGTCCATCCGAGGGCTCCACCAATGAGGGTTCCTAAGCCTCGCTTCTGTCTTGGTGGGCTCTCTAGGTCCAAGATTAGTTCGCTGATTTCACGCTGTCTCATGTGTAACAAGGTTCTCATATCTTGCCTGAGGTGAAATAGCTTTCTAGCGATGTCCAATATGCTGTGGCATTCGTTACACTCATTGTATCTGCACTGTCCTAGGCATGGGTGTCCAAGACTAGAAGTAAAACTGTCTCTGACTAGTGACGGTCCCCAATGCAGTCTAGGTTCATTTTGCAGTGCTGGTATGTCTCGCAACATTTTTTGGTGTCGGATATTAAAGTGAAACACTATACGACCGTGGTTGCTCGTGAGTTGGACTCTGTTACCAGTTGCTTTGATCGCGTAACCGTAGTTTGTTCGTAGTATTTCGTCGTCTGCTGCTTGGGATGATGGCGTCAGCGTCAACTCCAGCAACAGCACCAGCGTCAGCGTTGTGGATACGAGGGGCGTCATTGCGCTCGTCCTGTTGTCGTTCGTCTTCCGCACGTCTTCTTCCTAAAAGACATGTTTCCTGCACTCAACAGTTAACAAAGAAATCAATTTCAAGCCACTCTTCTAAATAAATTTGCGCTGAGCACATTAGGCAGTAGTTCTCTGGTGATCCGGTCAGCACGTAGCTGATGAAGTGACTGCCAAGTGGATGGCTGTAATAGCCATAAAAGGTAGAATTGGCAATACGTTGCAATTCTTTCTGTGTTACTATACGCTACCTCTACAGCCCTAGGCAACTGTGAAGTAACATACGCTCGATTTTTACGCTCCTGATCTAAAATGTCTACGTTGTTTATACTCAATCAAGGTTCCTGGGCCGATATTTTTTTATCTCCCTCCAGCTCGTTCTGCTGTCTGCAGATAACGTAAGATACTGTTGTTTGCCGTGCATCATTCTGTCGGTCACTATTCTCCTACACAGAGCAAATTTGCTCTTTCCATTCGGTTCCTGTCGGCTTTCAATCGCCGAAACTTGGTTGTCACTTTTATACGTTTTTAAGCTGTCAAACATGACTAGGTTTCGCAGGGGTTTTCCGCTACTAGCCTCTACTAGTTTAACTCTTTCAGTACTACCGATCGTAATTATATAAAGTACTACAGTCACTTTTAAGGCTGAGTACTGAGAGAACTGCTCATAATGACGTTCGCAAGTAGAAAAATACATCGATTTTGATTTTGCAATTGCATGAGTTATATATGGGCTAGGATAATAATTTTTTCACCAGTGTTTACAGTTTTTCTTTGTCTTTCAAATGGTGCAGCAAGCTATTTATAGTTTTGTTGGAATTAATTTATAATGAGCTGCAAAACTTTCCCCATGTTCCAAACACCAAATATTTGGAATACTGAGAAATTTCCTGCTATAACATAGGAAATGTCTGTGACAAAGTTTTAGTTTTTTAGTTCCTGAACACTGTGACACAAAATTTATTAAAATTGATCAACAAGTGATGAAGATACACTGATTTTAGTCAATGTAGTTGAACATCAAAACAGAGCATGAAAGCCAACTCGAAAAAGTTCAGGCACAGACAGTGTAATATACTAACATATTTATATGTAAAATCAATTCAGCAAGTGTGTCAGAGGCCTTGAAAGTCAGGTAAAGTCTAGACAGCCGTTGACAGTAGTTCAGTATGATGTTTCTTGAAACAGTCATTGTCAATGCACCGGTATATCTGACATTGCTCGCACTTCATCGTGACCTCATGGCGATGCTTCTGGTCGTAGCAGCGCTTGCAACGGCCTCGTTTACTGACTTTCACTGGCCAGTGTGCAAAGCCAGCAAGGTCAGGTGTTGGTAATGACTTGCGCTTGCGGCGGCCTCTGAATGACCCAATCATCTGTTCCGATAGCTTCATTCGAAAGTCAGTCTGTGTGCGTGGTTTCAATTTTCCCATCCTTGTTGTCAGCTTGTGATTTGGACTCTCCCGCATACAGACGAACGCATTGCACACACAAACATCAAACAGAAACCAGAAGATGTACTTCCACCATTTTACTGCTTTGCGGCAAGTGCTGTACTGCATACGCATTTGATCGGCACGATCAACACCGAACATGTGAGCGCTGTATTGTTTGCAGACTACAGGACAAACAGTATCCACACTGCTGCCATCTTTTTGTCTGCGTTGTACTGTGTCAACTTCAGTCGGATCACAATTTGTTGCCAGGAAATTTACCTGCTTTTTATTCTTCCATGCTGTGGCAGTTAGTGCACCTTTCTGAAATATCGCAAAGTCTCCTTGCTTGCGAACAAGCTGTTTTCTTTGGATTGCAGGTGGCATATCTTTACGGTTGAGCCGCACTGTGCCACAGCAGTACACGCCATTGTGCAACAAATCTGCAAATAACTTTGGACTACTGAAGTAATTGTCCATATAGACATGATGATTTTTCCCATATAGACGTTGACGCAGTTTCTTCACAACTCGCTCTCCTAGAAGGGATTCTGCTGGTTCTTGGCTACTCTTGCCTGTGTAGATGTCAAATTCATTCACGTAGCCATTTGAGGGATCAGCACGAACCCAAACCTTGACGCCAAATTTTGTGGGCTTAGCAGGCAAATACTGCTTGAAAGACAGTCTGCCTTTGTAGGCAATCATAGCCTCATCGACTGATACCTGTTTGTTTGGCAGGTAGTTACCAATGCATCCGTTGTTCACTGTATCGATAACAGACCTCACGAGACAGAGACGGTCATGGCCTGGCGTTCCTCGAGCAGGATTTTGTCTAGCATCATGAACGTGCATGTACTTCAGTAACTTCTCAAATCTCTCTCTTGTCATGATTTCTCCAAAAGAAGGATGTCTGAAAAAACAGTTTTTTGTCCATGCAAGTTTGTGCGAGGGCATTGGAACAACTGACAATATCAAATGTAGTCCCAGAAATGCTTGGAATTCTTTTGTCTCCGTGGGACGCCATGACGGATCAGGCTTTTTAGTTATACATTCAGCAGCATACCTGTTCGTTTCTGCCACAATTTCTGTCAACAATGTAGCAGGAAAGAAACGTTCGAAAAAATCCAGTTCACCGCCAGTGGTCGGCAGTTGGAACGTTGCTCCAGTTGTCTCAGAGAACGACGCAGGAGTTACAGACGTCAAATCTGTTGTCCATTGTTTACCGGCATCGCTAACGCTAGCATCGTTCGAATCAGATGACTCAGAAAGTTCGTCAGATAGGCCTAAATCATTAGACGAAACGTCGCTGACGCTAACATCTGAATAAAGATCAGTTTTTGCATCGCTGTCTGTTTGAAAGTCACTTGTAGCAAAGCCCAAAAAATCGCTTTCACTTTCACTATCCGCCATATTCAACGTTTGTTTACAAGCAGCAGCCAGCGCCTACAGTGCTGTAAATGGTATCATTTTATTGGTTAGCTATTTATAAAGTCGAATCTCATTGGTTTGTGGCTATATAGGTGACCCACAAATTATATATGCAGCCAATTGTGACGCAGTATTACGTGACGCTTATATGCGTCACTGGGATTTTACGGCCATCATAGTTTGACGCACACGTGCGTCACTGGGCTGACAGATGATTAAAAGTTTGACGCATTGATGCGGCATCAGTACTGAAAGAGTTAAACACGGGCCCCGTTGATTCATGTTGCACTACATCAGCGATTATAAACGGCCCTTTTTCGTAGGGTCGTTGCGTCAGAATTCTATTAGAATTGGTGGCACTCTGACATCCTTCAGAAGTACCCAGTCTCCCGGCGCAAACTGCGAGGGAATTGCTTTGTATTTCTTGTCCATACACGTGTATGCATGGTGATTATTTAATGCTATTTTCATTCGTGATATTAAGGTACGGTGTACATTTGCAGAGTTTGACCGAGTAGCCTAGCTAAAATACATATAACATTGTGAATAATATTTGCCTAAATTTAGTTCGTCGTTTGCTGATAGAGGCTTCAGACAGATTGCACAAATCCTCAAAATCATGTATGTTCACACGTAGGTAATTTGTAAACTTAGCTTCGTGACTTCTTGATAGTTCAGGCAGCAATGTCTGATAGACGCCGTACTGCTCTCGTTGGCATAGATAATCGCGAATCCACACAGAATGCTTTCTCTGCGATTTTTGCGTCAATGCTGCGCTTAACTGTGATGCACAGCTTAGCATCAAGCAACTTGCTGCTATCATAACGTCTTCCTCCTCTGATGACATCATAATTCATATTTTATTTTAATATCCAAAATCAGGCGAGAAGCAGACGACACGAGTACATGGTGCTGTGAATTTCCACAAAATCTATTTTTAGTCGCCAACTTTCATGATTTCATGATTTGTGTCAGCGACAAAGTCCGCGGACTTTCATGATTTGTGTCCGCGACTTTGTCGGGAACTTGTCCCGGACTTTGTCGCAAAGTCGGTATAATGGAATTTGGGCTTCACCATGATTATACTTGCGTTTGCCAAACTTACTCTCATCAATTTCCACTGCCTTTCCTGGACCACCAATGTGCTCTGATTTCTTCTCAATGACAACACTGCAAACTTCTCTACAGAAGTTGTAAAAATCAATGACCATATGATTACTCAGTTTTGTTTCCTGAATGACTAATTCCTGTGGATATTTGTGAGGCCAATAGTAGACGATTTTCAGAATTTGTTCCAGTGATAATTTTGAACCACAGAAGAATGAGTATTTGTGAATAGTGTGCTGATCACTGCAATTTCTGTTATCACATCTCTATACATAATTGTTAGGACGACTTTTGTCAGTGATTAAACGAGCTGTTCCACTTTCACAATGTTCACATTTTTCCCTGAAGTCAATAAGTAGTTTATGAGAATACAAAAAGTCAAACAGTCAAACAAACGAGACTCAATGCGACAGATATCACACAATTTCTTGAAATTAATAGCTGAATGTCTTTCCATACTCCTTATATAGCAGACAGTGAAACAACCAATGAAGAAAAGGTCAAGTGGAAGTAACGGTCAAATTTGGCAACGTACTAATGCACATGATGCAGTCAATGGAACGTGAATAATCGTAGGTTATTTTAATAATTGTAGGTGGAAAAGTTGTAAGGTTGTATATTATAACCTGGGGAGGAGGCGCTGCTTCCTCTGAGCGCCTCCTCCGCTGCATTTTAGTTAGAAGTAAATTTTCAGTGCGAAAGGAGCATGAATAAATTAGTGCGACTCGGTCTTTCAGTAAATAGTAAAGCACGACTGCGTGCATGCAGTGCAGAAATGCTAAAACAGCCAAAAAAAGGTAAATGCAACTTTAGAAAAGTTACTTTTGACGATTATAGGTATATTGGAGAAAATTAGACTGACATAATGCATATAATGTTATCTTGAATGTAATTTAGTAAGAACTACATTTTCTCTGCAACTCAGCACAAACAGTGCATTGGTCAAGCATGATCCCATTTACTTCTTTGGGCGCATGACAAAATGGCTGGCATCAATGAAGAAAACGGGAGCAAGAAGTAATGACTAATGACAATTATATTAGTGAATTAAACTAACGTGAAATTAAACGGACAAAGCGAAATCTGTTAAAATCACGAAAAAACATTTGCTAAAACGCAATGAAACTCGCAAGTTGTGTGGAACTATTTTGTTGTCGTGAGTGTGTACAAAATGGTACATCGGTTTGTTATTTATCAGTTTGTTCCCGGTATCGTCTTCTTCACTCTAGCCAAGATCTCTGTACACGACCTTAGCGACAATTGTTTGCTATGGTTACACACTCGGCTAAAAAGCCACCATTTTATCACAAATTACAAAGAGAAAGCGTTCGAAATAAACATACGTGTATCCGACCTTGATGATTTCAGGTAGTAGCTCTTGGCTTCTCAAACGCCCTAACTGTAACTTCAGTTTATGTTGTTACGATAAAACAACTACTAATCCAGAAGTGTTCAAATGCAAATTCTTTGAGCTTCGCTCAGAGTTTTCACACCATGTACAGATCTACACAGATGGGTCCAAGGATGGAATTAGAACAGCTGCCGCTGTTGTTGCACCCAACTCTGTCAAAACAGTTCGCTTACCGGACAATGCTAGTATTTTTGCTGCCGAAATTCATGCGCTGGATATGGCGCTAGACATCATTCGACGTACAAGAAGCAAAGATTGTGTGGTTTTCTCGGACTCCTTGTCTAGCTTACAAGCAATTGAGAGCTGCAAAGTTGAAAATACACTGATCTTAAAGATCCTGAAGGATCACAACCAACTAATTAACAGTGGTAAATCTATAACTTTTTGCTGGATTCCCAGCCATGTGGGTATCCGAGGAAACGAGGATGCTGACATCGCTGCTAAGGCAGGACTGGATGTCGCCATCACCAACATGAGATTTCCTGTTAGCGATTTGTTAACTTGTGTCAACCAATTGTGTTTTAAAGATTGGCAACAACTCTGGAACCAGTGTACATCAAATAAACTTTACAGTGTGCAACCGGCCGTTGGTCGCAGTTTATTTCGTCACTGGGCCACTACGACTCAGTCCTCATCAACCGTCTTCGAATTGGACATACAAGACTTACAAACTCTTATCTCCTAAAGGGAGAGAGTCAGCCAGTATGTGAAGCTTGCCATTCTCCGCTCACAGTCAAGCACATTTTGGTAGACTGCACCTGTTACAGTGCAGCACGTCGGAGATATTTTGGGAGTGGACACACTCAAGGACGTTTTGAAAATGTTGCATCTCGCAACATCATCGCTTTTGTTAAAGACATCAGCTTTTACAGTCGTATATAATGTTGTTTTTACATTAGCTTAATAGCCTTGATTTTAACAAGTATTTTAACTTTGCTTTTAATACATATATTAACTGCTTTTAACTGGCACTGAATGGCCTATTTTGTGCTGATGTGCCGTTAAGAAACTACTCACTCACTCACTCTTGTGAACCGATGGTTATGGTGTGTCCTTGGTGCAAGTAGTTTTGCTCAGAACTCATGCTCATCTGCAACAAAGTAATTTTAGTAATTTTAATAGCAGCTGTGATTTAGTGCGCTAATGCAAGCAGCATTTGAATTAGGGTGATTGTTGCATGAAACTTTTTCAGTCTGTAGCTGGATTTACCAAAGTGGGGCTCTTTGTCATCTGATTTTACAAAAGCCCTGACATCTACGTTTGTGAATTTCTCATCTGGGTCTGTGAATACACTATAGCCTAATCTGTGGTAGCCGTAAATCAAAGCACTTTAGGCAAAATATGATGCAATGCCAATATCTGATGGTATCAAAAAAATTTTATTAAAAATTTCACTGTTAATTATATCAGTTGTGTTAGTGAAAGGCCAACCAAAATTTGTGACTAGTTACATGGGCCCCTGATGGACAGGGGGGGCCGAGAGGGGCCCGGAAGCAAGCCCTGCACAATTTCCCCATATTTCAGCACTGCAGTCCAGTCCAAAGTCTACAGTTACCCAGCTGGCTGTT
>Ga0209671_1005281_pt1 | contig 13028 bp, 13 predicted proteins | sample WorMetHERISLAND2_2_FD_187401 | JGI IMG/M metagenome (GOLD analysis project Ga0209671, IMG submission 187401) | Marine gutless worms symbiont microbial communities from Max Planck institute for Marine Microbiology, Germany - Olavius geniculatus... | ecosystem: Host-associated > Annelida >... | reverse complement strand
AAACATTATTGCGCTTTTGTGCCCTGGCCCTTGCCCCCTCATTGCCCCCAGTTTCAGATTCCTAGCGCCGCCTATGACGGAATGGCTTTTCATTGTTAGCCTAAGTCTATAAAATGATTTTATACATTACATGGCTTCCGGTTTTTAGACAGACCGTGAGGGCGTGTCTGCGTGACTCATGCTTTTGTTTGTAAACAAACGTTTTTCTGTGGAACAAGTTTTTCATGACAATACAATTTAGAAGAAAAGCCAGTATAATTCTTATGCAGTAAATTTGACAGCGAAATACATATTGTACTGTATTTCGTGATTTGTAACACAAAATGGCGTCTGGTTATTCTGGCGGGGACATAATCCATCTGAATGTTGGTGGAACTAGGTATGAATTTACACCACAGTGAAGACTAGTGTTTGCTAGGACATTTCTAGCGTAGCTGTAAGCTCTATAGCTCCTGTGTACTTTTTGCACGCTTTTATCAGTTTTGTTCTTGGAGTTCTGCAGTTAGAACTATCGCATGCACATTGTCATGTACGACATTACTTGCAAGAGGATCTGTACATTACTGGAAAAGAAGAAAAGAAATTACTATTGGCAAGATTATCAGGATGTTTGTTTTTTTTGTTTCTTTGTTCTATGATTGTATGTCACCTTTGTAGCATTCTGACACAATAAAGTAATATTGTATGTGGATCACTCAAGTGGTGGGTTCTGGACTTCTGGAGGAGTGACGTGGCAGCATTTCAAGTGATTTGGTGTATATAGTTAGAGGTTTAACTAGAAATTTGTAGCAAAGCCTAATGTGAGTCTGCTTGGTGCCATAAGTGCAATTGGAGGAAAAAATTAGAGTGGCGTTTTTCAACAGCTAACAGGGTGTGTCTGTTCTACCAGACTCCGCTCCTATTACCTTATATGGATGCTCATTATTCAACTAGGTCAACCATTAATGCGATCTGCCTACCGAGATAAAACTGTGGTCATAGTCGTTCTATGGTAGTCTCGTGACTTTGTGGCGGGTGTGTCTGTTGTTTTGGTTTTTATCATTGAACTAGGCCTAAATATTATATAATAATTATATATAATATTTAGTTCAATGGTTGTTATCGTTTGTATTGTTGAACTGGATTAAAATATTCAATTATCTCTATGCATTAGACCACATTCATTTAATATCGTTTTTCATAAATATGTAAATGAACATTACATCAGCAGTGAACAGCCCTTTAGCTGATGAAAAACACAGCTTAGGGGAGTGAAATTCCCCTCTTAGCAAAGGCACATTGCTCAAACTCATATGCCTTAGCATTCGCAGAATGCGTATTGTCGACTTAGGGTGGGTCAACATGCACACCTATAACTTTTTTGCTAGTGAATGAAAGTTCACCAGATATTTTTGTTCAATGCAGAAAGGATTGACGTTGATATCACCATTTTCCTCTTTCAGTATCTCTGGGTTCCAGAGATATTCGCAGTCAAAGTCAAAAGTTGTTCTAAATCGCACCAAATTTTGGACATTTTTTGCTTTCCCAAATTTTAAGGGGGCAGTGCCCCCCATAAGTTGTACCACTGTTATCACCCCCACCCAGCGGCACGTCACATGGCAAAGTTTCATGGAGCTATTCCCACTGCGGCCAAGGTTATAGGCGTGAATTTACTAAATTATAAGTTAATTTTGGTCCATTTTTGGACCCCCTTTGAAAAAAATTCTAAGGGGGACCTCGGTCCCTGGTAGTGGCTGCACTAGCAAGACTTGGTCATTCTCTAGTGCATGTAAAAATTGGGGATGCAGAACCCCCTTGGGGCTGAATATTGTCTTCCGAAAAGATTTGTGTGGGTATGATTTGGCCTTTAAATTACAAGGTTACTGGACCAAAGTTCACTGGACTTTTTTGCCGAATGCGAGAGGAATTTCAGTAGATCAAATACTTGTCCAATTTTTAATGTCTTTATCCATTCCGGAGATATTTGCTGCTGAAGTTTGAAGTCGTTTGAAATCGTGCCAAATTTTGCATGTTTTTGTCTCCTAAAATTTTGTTTGGGGAGGGCCCTCCCAAATTTTGGACCGGGATTATAAAATTGAACACACTTCTGATCACTGTGCAAAATTTCACGGTGATCGGCTGTGGGAGCTCGGAGATCTTGTGGTGAAAAAATAGTGAAAAACGCTAGCAAAATATAAGTCCACTCCAAAAGCTATCGTTTCCAGGTGGACTAATATGGTTGTGACTCCAGAGCTATATGTGAAGTTGTAAACCTGTTCTTACTTGCTACCGTGAATTTGCCGAATTGCAGAATTTTTGTATGATCTTGGATGTGAACTGGTATAGTTTTTTTACAATTGTTTTATTTGTGTTTATTTACAAATGTTGTCATTATTTTTCAGATTTATGACATCTCGGCAGACACTTACACATGTTACTGACTCGTTTTTTACAAGGTATATTTTCAAAAGTATTTAATTACTACTGGTATTATATTTGTTTATATAAGCCTACTCTCGTAGATGTATATTCTGAAACTATTGATACTGAAAATTAATACTTGTCAGTTTTTGTCTTGTGTTGCATCATTATGTATTTCTGTAGCTGAGCCTGTACTGTGTGAGTAATTGTTTGCATAGTTAGGATACTGTGGCAGTTTATTTGTACAACAATAAGCAGAAATTATTCAGAATTTGTTTTTACGTGCGAGTGCGAGAGCTAGCATAGCACGTATAAGCTATGGTAATTCTGTCTGTCCATCTGTCTTATCTGTCACATCTTGGTACTGATCGGAGCCCAGACAAGATAGAGACTTCTGGTTTTCACCACATGATAGCCCAAAGTCTGTAGTATTTTGTGACCAAATTTTATGCCGCTGGGTGAGGGGTTTCCCCACGAACAAGGGCATGGAAGAGGGTCACCCCTTCTAAAAAGACGTTATTTTACCTCTATTGGGTCACCCAGCGTGAAAATGGTTGCAGCTAGGCAGACATGCTGCTAATCATAACAAGCACTAGTGACGAGCTTCTTGGGAATGTCAACATCGATGACTTTGAATGACCTTGAACTCATAAAATAGGGAGTGTTAGTGAATATTTTTGCGATTTTGGGCTGTGACAGACATTTCAAGAGCGAATTGCAGCGAAATTGCTTTCGGCAGACCAAGACAACCCCATATGAAATTTTCAGCATTGAATGTAGATTTTAGCAGTCCAAGTCCTGACTTTTTACGCTCAAGGAGGCCTGCACATGCTGCATGCAGGTGTCAAAGATTATGGTTTAAAAATAATTTTTTGATGTGTCGATTATTATTTCACAAGCTGACAGTATCGCCCTGCGGCCTTCATTTTTGGCTTTTCGGGTCTCAGCTCAGCCTGCGGCTTTAATTTTTAGCCTGTAGCCTCAGTTTTCGACCCTTCAGGCGTCAACTCGGTCTGCGGCCTCGATCTCGGCTTGCGGCTTCAATTTTTGGTCTTTTGGGCTTCAACTCGATCCAGGTTACTCAGCAGCAGTATGGACGCTTCAGTATGCATTGCAGCGCTTATGATGCGTCACTGTAGTGACGAAGTCTATATGATGTTGCAGTCAATTGCTGCGCACAGCTCTGCTGCGGCCTAAGAGGTGTGGCTGCAAAGCTTTAGAAAAGGTAAAATTTTCTCAAACGGACAGCCCCTCAGCAACATCTCACCTAGCCAATGTCCCGGCACACTACACGGATCTGCGTGCAAAATTTCGCGGCCGTAAATCGTGCCATTTAGAGGGTGTTGGCAGTCGCAACTCAAATACAGTATAGCAGTGATTTTCAACTGGAGTTCCGTGGAACCCAAGGGTTCCGCGAGCGTCTGCCAAGGGTTTCGCAGCCGGCTGCTGGCCGGTAAAAATAACTCAGCGTGCGAAATCACGCCAGACAATGTCGTAGAAATACTCGGCATCAATGTTTTTTTGTTTAAAATTGCATTTCTGCGCATCGTTTTGCATAGACTTACTGCGTTGAGTAAAATTTTGGCATATTTGCATTTTAGGCCTATATTATAACGTACGCTTCCTATGCACGACATTATTCAATTCCAAGGCATTATCAAAAATAAAAAAGAAAAGAAGAACGTATTGATTAGGGTTATGGTTACAGAATCGTTTGGCTATTTACTTATTTATTTACCTATTTATTTATTTATTTAATTCAATTTTTTAAAAACTTAGCTAAGGAAAAGACACCTAAACTTGTCTTTTCCAAGGGCGTCCACGTGACAAATTTTCTAGGTTGGTGGCGGAGCTAAGCGGCCGTCGATGACCGTCTCGCCCGTCGTGTTTTGAATACAATAACATACTGCTGCAGGCCTACTAATGCGGTCAAATTTTATATTGGTCATCTTTGTCTGCTTTGTCGTCTTCATGAGCTCTGCCCTTAGTGCCCTGCTAGGGGAATGTATCTTCATCCTTGCATACGTCACTGGATGCATGGATCAATGCATGAGGTTCCGTAAGTGACCTTCACGCTTGCGTAGGGTTCCTCGGCAACAGAAAGGTTGAAAAACACTGCGGTATAGATATGTTACATGACAGAGTCCAACTAAGCACCATAGGCCTATTAACACTAAAATCTGCTTTCTAATGAAAAAGCCCAGATTTTGTTAGAAAAAACCCAAACACCCAGACGATTTAAGAAAAACGCAAATCTAGTGAAAAAACCCAGGAGTGGTCACACTCTGACTGCCATACCGTACAGTTTAGCTGACGATGTCGTGATAATATTGCACCTAAGGAAATCTGCGGAGTGTGGACTTTGGCAGTGGGAACCAGTGGACATTCAATCAGTCCAACGCGCAGCGACAGGTTTACCTGGCATAGGCCTACAGTATGTCATGTGCATTGCCTCACCGCCACCGCAACGTTGCTGCAGCCACAAAGAAAGGTCGTGGTATGTTTCTAATCAACAGCTGACATACAGCGCTCATAAGCCAACGAGTGGCAATGCAGCACAGCAGCCAACGAGAACAAGACATTTGAGCTAATGCTCACGAGACACGCGAAAGCCTATAGTTAGTAGAAAATTAGGATGATCACGCTAAGTTAATACACAAATACCAAATTCTCTATCTGGATCGCATAACGATAGTTTCGTGGTACCACCTTGTGAATGATATAGACTTGTGTCGCAGCCTGAAATCACCAAAAAAATCCATAAAACCCCCTATTTTTGCGTTCAAGGTCATTCAAGGTCATTGAATTCGGCGCCAATCGAGAGTCAGTGTACTACTTCCTATTAGTGATTAATATTAACTTGGGCTCTATCTCGCACTGTTACTGAGATACAGTGACTTGTTGGCCAAAAATCGCAAATTTTACCTACCCCCCCTCTCATTTTGCGCCTTCGTTCGGGGTGACTCCCTTCAAATTTATGGAAAAGCTTTACAGTTCTTGAAACTAGAGTCTTTCAGGCAGCCAACGGTGAAGATTTGGTGATTCTAGCTTGCATCGTTTTTGACTGATCCACCCATGTGACAGAGACAGACAGACGGACAGACATAATTGCGACCGCTAAGACGCGCTGAAAGCAGTAGCTGCTTTCGCGTGTAAAAATTCTTCCATCCGACCATTGCTGGTCTCGCTGCAATGGTGGAAACACTTTTGTGCAAAAACTGCAGTTTTCTCAAACAGATGACCCTTCAGCGACAGTTCACCTAGCACATGTCTCGGTCACATACGACACGAATTCGCTTGCAAAATTTCGTGGCCGTATGTTGTGCCGTTAAAAAGTTATTGGCTTATCGGCGGTCGTAACTCTCAATTATTATATAGATATGAGCAATTATTGTCGTTGTAGTTTACTGAGTGGAAGGATACCTTCACTTCACGATGAACAGGGAGCAGTAAGTAGCAGTCAGCTTTTTAGTAGCAATATATATGAATAACTTTAAGTAGGCTTATGCAGCTCAAAAGTTTTGCATTAGAGTTAGCCATGGCTATTCTAGCAAGATGTTTCAAAGCACTTTAATTTAATGGTAAGATCAGTAGTTTCATCAACGAAGTCTCTTGACATTGAACCAAGTTTGTGCTGATGTCTGTGACCATTTGCACGTATGCCAACTCTGTTCAACAGCACCCACTCCAACTCCCAGTTCAACTCAGCGTGGCCATCCTTCCATGGGTAGGCACAATGAGTACTGACGATAGTTGTGGTGATTACTATGAAAGAAATGACAAGTTCTCCATAATGGTAGATCCTGGTACCAGGACTGTTGGCATGGTGGGCGGTCGATTCATCACGGTCGGTTCATTACGTGGATGGTTCATCACTAGGTCAATTCATCACCAGTCGATTCATTACAAAAACTGTTATATGATGCTGTAATCATCTTCAGTATATTGTTTGGTATAGTATATGACTTGTATGATTATTATCAGAAAGATGTCTATGTAATTGTTATCAAGAAAATGTCCAAGTTATACTGTAAAATTAGAAATCATTTTACGCAAATAAAATTGCACAAGTGAGTACGCAACCCTCCTGTACGTGACGTCACATTTCCGAAAATGGCTGAAGCCACGAAAAGAGAAAAGTGAGTACTTTAAACGTTATTTTTAGGGTATTAAGATGTATTAGTAAGCAGAAGATTAATGAATATTGACAAATTAGCATCTGATAAAGCCAACTAGCACTTTATAACAGTTACGTAAATCGATGCGACTTGGACTTTAAATGTCAAAATTAAAAGCATAACTGCATTGTTTGTTATCTTCTGCTTTATCTAATATAGGCCTATTCTAGGCCATACTGCTGTACATGCTCACAATGTAGCAACATTGCCTTCATGTGTGTGTTGTGTGATTAATAAAATCACGTGATTGCCAGCTGTTTTAATCATTGCAGGACACTTCCTTGCTTGAAACTGGCAACACATCCAAGCGACCTGTCTCAGCTTCCAGTACTCCATGCCACCATGTATGACAGTGGGTTTTCCACGCTTAGTGACACCAACTTCAAAATTTTGTACAGTGTTCATATGTTGTGCATCGTTGTTGTCATCCATTTCACAAATGTGTACATTAGGTCTACTAATGCATGACTGCAACGAACAATACCGGTTAGAACCGCACCAACCGCAAATTGTTTTTGCGCTTTGTGATGAATCGACCTGTGATGAATCAACCGGTGATGTAACTTTGCTTTCAAACTAAAATCAATTTACGTCAGACGTAGTGCTAAGTCGGTATGCATAACAACGACGTAGCACTAGTCAGACGCCTACGTCCGAACTAACTCTAGTTGCTCCAGCGACCTGTCGTAAATATTTAGTCGGTCGTTGTCAGTGTAAACTAACGTCGCTAAGGAGAAGCTGCAATCACGTCATGCGTCGTAAAGGACTTATGGCGAGTCAATTACACTATTGAAACTAATTGCAGTATTAAAAGTTGCGGAATAAAACGTTTGGCATTCGATAAGTTTCACTTATTCGCATTGCGCATTCTTACTTAGCCCATGGAGCTGTAACTAGGCTCGAGCACGCCCGAGACTGCTGCAGACGACAAGTCAGGCCATATCTATTTTTAGCTGCAGGCCGGTTGAGGCAGAGTGCGTTTAGTCAGGAAATTCCAGAGTCAAACTACCCAACGTCAACTACGTCGGTAGTAGTTAGTCGCTCACTACGACAGCGTTTTGCATGTCGTCGAACGCAACTTTCTAGTTTGGAAGTAGTTAGTCGCGACGTAGACCTTACGTCCAAACTAATCTACGACGTTGTTATGCATACCGCCCCAGGAATCGTTGGCATACTGACTCAGTCAGTTAAAGGCACTGGCTGCTAATAGAGCCAGTCATCTGGCTGACTAGGGTTGTATGCTAGTTTAATTCAGTTTAACCCTCAGCAAGACAAAGCACTGAAAAAAGGGATGAGTTCCCATGCAGTAGACCTAGTTATTTATGTGAACTATTTTTAGAGTTGGATTTGGCTAAGGCCTTGTTGGAGATGAATTGTTATATATTTCAGATATTCATCGATCGTGATCCCATCTACTTCAGCAAAATACTCAACTATCTACGAACGAAAGAGATAGATCTTAGGTTTGAACGATGTTTCTGTTTGTTTCCAGTAGGTGCTGTCCTTCAGTGGTTTGAAGACTTTGATTGGATCATGTAGATGAAAAAGTGTTGTTAACGATTCTCAAAGGTTTGTTTTTAAGGACTCTGTGGTTTGGTGGTGTAACGGTAGCGGGTCAGACTGGTGATTGTAAGGTCCCCAGTTCGATTCTCACTGCCAGGTGCACTGCCAGGTAACAACTCTGGGCAAGTTGTTCACACACATGTGCTTCTGTCACCAAGCAGTATAATGTGGTAGTGGTCAAAGGGTGATGACGCTCTCTGGCTGGGAAGGTAATCACGGGCCTGGTGGAAAGTAATGGCAGCCTACCACTGGGTCTATGACTATGTCACCTGCAGGCTGACTGCCTGGTGACCAGGATCAGCTCCAGCCCCTACGCTCATTATTGAATATGGGATACCTTTACCTTTACCTTTACCTGTCCAAAAACTGGAAGTTATATGAGAGTTGATTGTAATGGTAATAGTCGTTGTCTGCGTATCATAGGCTACATAGATCTGTAATTTTTGACATCGTCTACTGAATTGTTGTGGTATGTCTTAGCTATTTGTTTTGTGCAACTGGTTTTAGTTGTTCAGTTATGGTTATGTTTTGTTTTTATATTCACGCAGATGTGTGTGCTTGCAGTAATGTCGATATTCGTGCGTTGAAACGTGAAGCCGAGTTTTACTGCATAACTCCACTCAGTGTGTTTACTTGCCTTCTTTGTAACATAATATTATTTATTCTTGATTCTTTATGCCAGTGCTTGGGACTAAGACACATGCAGTGAAGAGTGCAATTATGAATATCTTGAATATCATGCTTGAGTTATAAAGTAGTTGAAAACTTTATGCAATTTACATACACACGTACTAAATGAATTGGCAAAAAAAATTTGAGACGCTGAAACATTCCGACAGTTGTAATGTGCACTTGATGCCACTGCCTCTGAAATATGATCTTTTTGTCACCTTAGCTGTTTACGATATGCACAAATGGATGAGCTACTTAAAATGTGAATAGCTTTTTGCATTAACTTTTTTAGTGTACCAGTATTTTTAGACGAGTTTGGGTAATTGTAATGTACATGTTGTAGTTATTTGTTTAGCACTTTCATGTTTCTAATCCAGGTGTTGGCTGTGAGTTATGATAAAGATGTTTTGTTGTGCAGTTCGTAGGTTGCTGCTATGTGAGGAACTGGACCATCACACATGCGGAGGAGTTCTGTTCCACGGCATCATTCCACCTCCCAGTATGCTGCCGTCCCGTTCCTTTAATAACAGCTACAGTACAACATTACTGTAAAGCTATGTAATCATGTAGTAAATGGAAAGTTGTGAACTTATGAAATTAAGTTAAAAGTTTATTGTAATACAACAAAGTAAAATATGCTGATGCTGTTTTGAGGCAAATTGAGTAAATTTTGGTAGAGTTGCGTGTTGCATAGCTGTATCCATCGATGCATTCTCAGTTTTTTCTCTAGGCCCACTGTGCAACATTGGATCATAACTATCTGAGATCAGATGTTCACATTTGATATTTTGACATCATTTGATAAGTCGAAACACAGTATGTTGTACAAGCTAACAGTGGTGGGTGTGTAGCTATGCCATCATCAAGGGTGGTCGCCGTGGTCGCTCAAGGCGATATTACTTAAAGCTCGGAAAATGTTATCCCAGGGGAGGACCATTTTGGAGAGCAATATTGTGTAATGCCATAAAAAAATATTGCTCTGTTAATAGTTCATTTTAGTTTACGTCACATGACATGATTTGTTTTGCATGAGGCATAACAAAGTGCATTTTTTCCTGAGCAGTCTAGAGGTGTTGTTGATATATTGTAGAGTAAATACAAGTTGTTGTAAATGGTAGCTCCATCGGCACCTGTGAATAGTCTGAGTGTAGCAGAGAAACGTGAGTCAATGTCCAGCATAGACCGGGAAATAGGAGTCATACAGTCACAGTCTTTGGAGTCAAACGTGTCAAATCTGCGGTAAATACCTTGTCCAGTATTATTAGTTGTTTTATTGTGGTTCAGTGTATTGATACATGATATTTCTTTAGTGTTCCCGGGATCAAAATATTTTAAGTTTTCATTATCTGTTGTAGCTGTAACTCGTTAAAAACAGCTGGTGTCGAATGCATTTGGCATAAATACTTAACACGTATCCGTATTTGTTCACATATTTTACATGCATGTACTTTATACTGGAAAATGGATGTTTAGTTCTGAGTAAGGAATTATAAGTGTGTGTTTCGAGCTTTGTCATTGTTTGTGTTTTTAATGGCACATACCGAGATTTCACAGAGACATCAAGTTTTCAGTCTATCTCTGTTGTATCTATCTTTAATCACTGTTTCTAATCTTAGGTTTTATACTGCTGTACAGGACTTCTTTTATTCTTTTAACTTTAAGCTTATTTCAAAACAGACATAATTTTCATCATGTCTGTTTTTTATAATCTTTGTCAGCTACTGTAACTGTGACTTGTAATCTTGTGATCTTTGTTACTGGCTGTGTGCAATTTGTGTTATTTCTAATGTTTAACCCCTCTACCATTTAGGACGAATATACTCGTCCCAGGCGATGTACTGCGAGTTGGCTGCAGATGCGGTGTCGCTCTGCGTGGCGGTCTGGCTGCATCTGGTCAGTGTGGCGGTCAATTAGTGCATCTGCAATCCCACAGGATGCAACCTATTAGCAGAGCATGACATCTATGTATACACAGACTCGCTGTGAATGTGACTAATGAAGTGATAAACAGTGACAGTGACAATGCTAGCTTGCACCCTGTTTTGTCTATCTGCATTTGACAAAATGTCTGTCGATAGCAGTACACGTAAGCGAAGCTATACAAAGAATGAAGTACTTAGAATATTAGAAAGTAGATAGTGATAGTGACGATTCGGAAATAGGTGATAGCAGTGATGATGATAGCGATAGTGATAGAGATAGTGTTCGTGATAGTGATGATTCAACAGCTACTTTGGACTACAACCCTGATGATGATTTCGCGTGGTCAACTGATGTCAGTACGCCGAGACAACGACTTAGTTTCACAGGAAGTGCTGGCCTGCAGATCGTAGTTACCGATGTTACTAATCCGTTGGAATACTTTGACGAGTTCTTTACGTCTGTGATTCTTGACGAAATCGTAGCAGAAACTAATCGTCGTGCTTGTCAGCTGAGACAGAAGCCGGACTAAAACCAAAATCGCATCTAAATCAGTGGACCGACACATCTGCAGCTGAACTGCGCGTTTTCCTAGCACTTTTGTTGCTTCAAGGAATTATATGGAAGCCGGAATTGGCCATGTACTGGTCCACAAACCCGCTTCTTGAGACTCCATATGTTAGATGCATCATGTCAGAACAGTGTTCTGCTGATGAAGTGCCTCCACTTTGTCAACAATGAAGATCTGCCTGCTGCTAGGTCGCCTGCTGAGAAAAGTCTGTTCAAAATCAAGCCGCTGTTCGACTCAGTTGTTGGACGATTCTCTGCTGTCTACACGCCGGGTCCAAACGTCGCTATTGATGAGTCGCTGATGCTGTGGAAGGGCAAGTTGGCCATGAAGCGGTATATTCCACTAAAACGTGCACGCTTTGGTTTGAAAAGCTACCTGCTATGTGAGTCTGGCTCTGGGTACATTTGGAAAGTGATGGTGCACGTAGGCCCAGCCATGGACCTTGAACTGTCTGATGATGGGCTCCAATCATTGCAGATAGTCCTTACTCTGGCAAAAGATTTGCTGGACAAGGGTTACTGCATCTACATGGATAATTGGTATAGCTCGCCTCAGCTGTTCAAGCAGTTGCGCGAGAAGGTGACAGATACAGTGGGGACTGTGCGAATTTCACATCACAACATGCCGAAGGACTTGAAGAACAACCTCGACCGTGGCCAGACTATCGTGCGGTACAGCGGCGACTTGATGACGCTCAAGTGGAAAGACAAAAAAGACGTCGTGATGTTGTCGACTTATCATGACGCCAAGATGAGTGTTTCCACAGCCACCGTGGAGAGAAAGAAAAACCACAAGTTGTTGTTGAGTACAATCAACACATGGGTGCCATCGACGTTGCTGACCAAATGCTTGTGGCCTATCCAGTAGAGCGAAAGCGAAAGAAAGTTTGGTACAAGAAGATGTTTGAACATTTGCTCAACCAGACCTTACTAAACTGCTACATCTTGTTCAAAAAGCAAAATCCTGGAAGCAGATATTCTCACATTGACTTCCGCATTCAGCTAATAACTCGAATGCTCGCTGAGTACCACAAATCAGCTGACATGCCACGTCGTAGTCATCCGTCGCACGACTTGGGAAATCCACTACGTCTAACGGATCGACACTTCCCAAAGATCAGAATCTTTGGGAAGCCAGCAACTAACGAGAAAGACAATCCCACAAAGAAGTGCAAAATCTGTTGTGCAAAAGACAAAGACGGAAAGCGGAAAAGAAAAGAAAGCAGATATTACTGCCAAGAGTGTGACATAGCCCTATGTGTAGTGCCGTGTTTTGAACTCTATCACACTAAGCGCACTGTGTGACACACACAAAACAGACAATGTGCAGCTTGCGTCAACAGACACTGACTGACATGGTTAGCATCTTACTGCTGTAAATAAATAAGCCTGTCAACTGAGCTATTGTTTATAGTACGCGTGTCACATAGCTGCGTCGCTGACTGCAGCGTGCCTGTACGCTGTACACTGCCAGAAAATAATTCCACGTATAGCGTGCAGCCGGGTGCCAGGAAATTCCACGGTAAAGGGGTTAACCAGATGTCAATCAAAAATTGCCTCTAGTGAAGATTAGGCCAACAGCCTTCCTACTTGAAATTCATTTTATGCAGTGACATAGTTCTTGAGACCAAGTCTTGGTCTTGAAGCACCTCAAGAATAGAAAATAATCTTGGTCTTAAAAAAGTATTGGTTTTGAGACAGGAGAGTTTTGGTCTTGAGAAAAAG
>Ga0209671_1005280_pt1 | contig 13030 bp, 7 predicted proteins | sample WorMetHERISLAND2_2_FD_187401 | JGI IMG/M metagenome (GOLD analysis project Ga0209671, IMG submission 187401) | Marine gutless worms symbiont microbial communities from Max Planck institute for Marine Microbiology, Germany - Olavius geniculatus... | ecosystem: Host-associated > Annelida >... | reverse complement strand
GCCTTAAATGGATCACTGCACAGCATGCAACCGATTGGTTTTGTATTGCATTTTATATTATGTTGGATTACATGTCAGGCAGCAACATCTCATCACCTTGGCCAGAACTTTTCTCAGATGTTTGACATCTCGTTTGAGGACCCGGAGACGCGACAAGTGTGCTATGCATATCAGAACTCGTGGGGCATCACAACACGATCCATCGGCATCATAGTGATGGTGCACGGGGATAACAAAGGACTGGTGCTGCCACCAAAGATTGCACAAATACAGGTCATTTCTCGTTATCGCTCCAACTTGAAATATGTGCAGTGATGTTGGAGAATGCATCCATGTACGATTCATTTGCTTTCTGGTTTTGTTAATATGATCTTGCATTCCTGCAATTTTTTGCAGATATTGTTGTGCTGTATCTAATTTCTGTTGTCTTCAGTGTGTGCATTCTGCCTGAAAAGGCCGTCCCCGAAATGACCTATACTGTGTCGGGTGGGATGTTAAACCCTACTCACTCACTCACTGTTGTCTTCACGGAGCAGTTTTTATAATATGTTTGGGTTAATTTATGCAGAAAAGTCAGGCAGTTAGTAGGCTACTTGGACCAGTGCTAGTTATTGCACAAAGAAGCCTGGAATAGAACAAAACTTAAAATAACTGCAAGCGTGACAGCTACTGTAAGTTCTGACAACTTGATGGTAATTTCAAAGTTTATAGTCTTGGTAAGTCTCAGATGGACTGTAGCCATAAGGACATATAAAGGATTGTTGACGGATGTGAATGTTGATGTTGCTGTTTTTATACTGTTCAGGTGGTGCTGGTTCCATGTGGCATCACGACTCAGCTGGGTGATAAGCAGAAGTCCAGCTTGCTGGCGTGCTGTGACGACCTCATCGCTAAGCTTCGTGATGCTGGACTTCGTGTCCGCGGTGACTTCCGTGACCACTACTCACCCGGATGGAAATTCAATCACTGGGAGCTCAAGGTCCGTCATTGTAATCAATTGTCATCCCTCTCAATATCATGGCATCGCAACTGATAACAGAATTTACCATCAAAATGGCATTACTGTATTATTAGCCTGCACAATACAGATATTATTATGTTACTGAAGAAAAGTTTTTGTTTAGCTAGCACAGCTGTGCTTTTTCAAATAATTATTGTTTCAGAAAGCTAGCCCAGTCTGTATTTATAGCAACTCTGAATTAGATTGTATTTTTGTCATCAGAGAGCTACTGCATGTTAAGTTTGGACGCTTTAGTTTACCATTATTTGATATTAATTGTATGTTCAAGGTGCTCTGTACTGAGTTGAGTAGAGGTTTGTCTGCAGTGACTAAACTGTAATGTGCATGAAGGGTGTTCCAGTGCGCATTGAGATAGGTCCTCGAGACGTAGAGAAAGGCGAGTTTGTGGCCGTGCGACGTGATACGTCGGTCAAGACGACTCTCAAGATTGACACTGCCATCGAGTCCGTGACAGAACTGCTTGACGACATTCACGACAACATGTATCAGAAGTACGACATCATGTTATGTTATATGAGTGTATGGAATGTTTTTTTCTATATGCGGTTAATTTTAATTCTCTGTCAACTTCTTTAATATTCATTTTTCTACATACATAAAGTGTACTCAGTACTGTATAATTATATAATGTGATTTTGCTTTTTAAATATGATTTTCATTTGCATGAACTATTTTTATTGTCATGAGATGCAAGCTGTTAGTTAAGCCCCGGGGATTCTCTAAGGCTGAAAATATTAATCTGTTATACCTCTGAATGGCCAACAATCGATGTGAATTGATTTAGCAGGAGTGGAGGACTGTGGGCAAATGTTTGTACCAATTTTGGTTATTCTGCACCTTTTTGTTGTGAGTTAGAAGCCTTTATGGGATGGGGGGTGGACAAGACGCATAATGCAGCATATTAGGACGGCTGCATAATGTCATATTTGACAAGCCAGTGCCGTATAGGCTACTGTGTGCATGCAGGGCACACGACCAGCTAAAGAACAACCTAGCAACATGCTACAACTTTCAGGAGTTCTGTCGTTGTCTGGACAAGTCCAACGTCATTCTGGCGCCTTTCTGTGGTGCGATTCCTTGCGAGGAGAAGATCAAAGCACTCAGTGCAAGGTGCGGTCAATTTTTTATTTTAATAAGCAGCATAATCAAGGATCATTTTAGGCAGATACATGGACACACATTTTCATTAGAGCTGGAAACGATTACAATTTTCAGTACTTAACTTTCGGAAATGAAGATTAATTAATCATCATTTTCCTTTGTCAGCAATGGTAATTGCCGAGGAAAATGCATTTTTTGTTTAGCTGATTTTTCACTTATTGAGCTATAACATCTCCTGGATCTATGCATGATTTTTGATGAAACCAGTATAAAATAAAACTACTGTAGAAGGCACTCGTGAGAGTGCATATCTCCACCAAGTATTGCTATTCAGCCTCACTAGCACTAATTCAGCAAGTATAGTTTTGTTTACAATTTTAAAGTCCATGTGGATGACTTTACCTAGCAAAAGTGACAAGAATAATGTTTCTCTTTTCGTTCGATAGGCAATGACAGGTAGGCATATGATAATCTGTCTGTAACTTTTTATTTGCAATGTTTTGTAGATACAGCATTAGAATCACAAAGTCAGAATGAAATATAATTGTTACATTTGCTGCTCCATCCCGGACGAGGATGGGAACGTATCGCACGTAAATTTATCACACCGTTATATTCGTCACTGACGTAGTTTTGAGCAAGGTCACTACGTTTACTTGGCGGAGATAATCAGTAGGAGTATACCGTAGGAGTAATCAACACATATTAAGTCCACCATTCATATTTAGATTCACATCTGGGTAGATATGAATGTACTGGACAATTCTGTACAACTTTTTAATTTAATAACTTTTCTGTGAACTTGCTCACTTGAAGACAACATTCTGCAAGTTTGCATGACAACAGAATGAACAGATTTGGGTCAGAATAGGTTTATTTCCATTGTTCTCTGCAGTTTATGTAATAATGCAGCTTGAAAGAATATTAAACTTGTGTTACATTTGATATAAATACTGTTTAAATTTATCCTTATTTGACTTAGTCAGGAATTAGTTATGAAGAAAAAAATGGTTCTTTTGTTACTGGGATACTGTGAGACAACTGTTTTGTTTCTGGCTTGCCATCTGTTTGTGTTCATTACCTTAAGTCTTTAGTAGTTGCTGCAAGCTGCATGCAGATAAAATGCATCACCATGTGTGTGTGTTGTCAGGGATGCTGTTAGCGAAGAAGGGGCACCAGCGATGGGAGCTAAAGCTCTGTGCATACCGTTCAAACAGCCAGCTGAGATCAGTCCAACTGACAGCTGCATTTGTCCCAGCTGCCCGGACAAGCCACAGATATACACTTTGTTTGGCAGAAGCTATTAGTAGGCCTACTGCTAGTGTGCTACAGCCGACAGTAGAATGGATACTTACTTACGTAGGCAATAGGTCTTTGTCGTGATTACTGATGGTTACATATTCCATGGGAGTTCTACATTTGAACAGATTATCTCATACCTCAGTTTGCATGAATTTTCGTTTGTTGCCGGTTCTCTTTCAACTTAACATGATTCTGCCATCAGATGACAATACAAGCAGATGAATAATTTGTCAAAATTAAAATGTGGTATCACTTTGTCTTGCCACTGCAGCTCTGCACAAATTAATGTGTCTAAAATAAAGATTGGGCAATAAGCAATCGGCAGGTTTTTTTACTTGGAGTATACGTTACATGATTTTTATTCACAATCACCAATACCACAAAATTAAAAACTGGTCATAATAATTAAATGGGATCTCATGATTATACCATTCATTTTATCAGCCACATTACAATAACACTCAGCGTGTTCGGAGTCGAGGGGGGTAATGCCAAACGCCAAAAATTTTAGGGCGTAAGTAGTCCCAGGACCCAGATACGACATATCGGTGCTAAGTTTCGATGTGAGGTAGCTAGAAGTTCAGAAACAAGAAAGTTATTGGGTGAGCAATTTTTGAACCTTGGACCTGATTTTTCTACAAATTGGTGAACTTTGGTCCACATGTTTCGACGTTTCTGGAAAGCCCTAGAAAAGGACTACAGGCCACAAAAATTTTGTGGGCCAAAGTTCAGAAACAAAAAAGTTATTCGGTGAGCAAATTTTCAACTTCTGTCCAGATTTTCTTGAAACTGGTGAATTTTGGTCCACATATTTCGACGTTGTTGGAAAGCGCTAGGGAAGGGCCACAGGCCCCCAAAATTATGTGGACCAAAGTTCAGAAACGAGAAAGTTATTGGGTGATCAAATTTTGAACTTTGGTCCCGATTTTCTCGAAACTGGTGAATTTTGGTCCAGATCTTTTGGCATTTATGGAAAAGCCTTGAAACGTCATACAAGCCATAAAAATTTTGTGGACCAAAGTTCAAAAACAACAAAGTTATACATCAAAAACCGTAAAATTCACCATAGTGGGTAACTTTGGGGAGCCCTAGCAAAAAAGTTATCGGATTTTATTTTGATAATTTTTTTCACCATGTATACTACTGTGAGTCACCTATCGAATGACAAAATAAAAAAAGGGGTCCCAGACTTAGATTTTGAGATTTTTCGGGTTAAAGTGAAAATTACTAAAAAATTGCCCAAAGATTGGGGGGGTAAATGGGGGGTCCCCCAATTTCGAAAGCAACGTAGGCCCCTAGGCCTTCTATAGGCCCATGCCAAAATTTGCCCCGAAAACCCCTTGGGGGAGGAGATTTTTGGGGTCAAATTTTCGACTTTGGACCCGATTTTCTCAAAATCGGTGAACTTTGGTCCACTTTTTCGGCATTTTCAGAAAGCCCTGGCGTAGGGCTACAACGTCCCCAAATTTGGTGGGCCTAAGTTCAAAAACAAAAAAGTTGAGGACTTGAGTACATTACGGCCCCCTCTGTCCATAATGCGTTGGATGCGCGTGTCCCAAACCACAAAATCGGAGTCGATCCGATAATACTCCTCGACATGCAGTACTACTGAACACTTACAGTGGCATATACGATCTGGCAAGGCGGGGCATGCCGACCGTGTGAAAATGTGAGATTATAACTGCAGGGAGTGGGGTCTATTTATGGAGCCCCCACAGGGTTCAGGGGCAAAGCCCCTGGTAAGGGAAGTCACGGGGGAGAAGCCACCTGAATATGAAAAACTTCTAGCTTTTGGACATTCAATGGAAGTGGCAAATTTCCTCACTTTTCTAAAATTTGAAAATGCAGGAAACCACAGATATTTGTGTTGTCTAAGTAAGGACAGGACAACATCGCACCATGCCCCACCCCCTAAATATGCCACTGGCTACACATAACCAAATATGAAACAGTGCAAGCACACTAATAGTGTAAATGCCATTATGATGCGGATAAAGGTAAAAGGTAAACGTAAAGGTTGTTAATTTATATAGTGCATCATTGCGTACACACCTAATGCGCTTGTGTCACTAACCAGAGCCGCCAGTCACACAGCCACCGCGTGCAGTCTACAGACACAGGCTGGCACAGCGGCCAGGCCAGGCAGCCCCAGTCAGCTGTACTAAGGTCCCACCTTCCGTAACCCATAACTAGAGTCTTCCAGGCAGCCGACGGTGAAGATTTAGTGATCCTAGCTTGCAACGTTTTTGACTGATCACCCGTGTGATGGACGGACGGACGGACAGACAGAATTGTGATGGCTAAGACGCGCTATAGGTCTAGCAGTCGTTGTTACAAGTTACTAAGGTCAGGTCACGAGGTCAAGCAGTTAACTACTCAGTTACGTAACGGAGCGATTCAGAAATGCGCAGACAGTTAACTGACGAGTTAAAGTTAACAGATGGTTTACTAACTGACCAGTTAACTAATAGATCCAGAAACCGGCCCTTAGACGTGCTGAAAGCAGTAGCTGCTTTTGTGTGTAAAAACTAGCAATGATAATAATGGCATACAGCACAGCACAGTGTGAAATATAGTATCCACATGAAAGTCGAATTGTCACATTGGACAACTATTATGTACGAGGGGCGGGCAAAAAGTTTGTGCCCGAACATGTTAAACTACAATTTTTTCACAATCTATATATCAGTGAAACGTGCATTCTTCACCGACTCCTATGAGTCTGCTGCAGATATGGCATCATTGTAATTTATGATGCCACAGGGCATTAAACAGGTACGATACAAAGCATCAATAAAAACGTCTCGAGTCACTCATCATCGTGAATAGCGGCCACCACAATGATCAGACTTTAGATTTCAAAACAAATAATAGTAGCTGTGTGTTCGTTCATTAGTTTTTGCACAGTGGGCTTGGTGTACGAAAATATACTCACGAACAGCTGGCTGGGTAATAGTAAACGTAGGACTAGACTGCAGTGCCAAATTTGGGGTATGGTACATGGGGCTTGCTCCCAGCCTTTTGCCCATCAAGGGCCCATGCAACAGGTTGGATATCTCGAATAGCCATTAATCAACACAACTGATATAATTAGCAGTTAAATTTTTAATAATTTTTTCTGATAACGTCATATATTGACATAACATAGTGATTGGCTGAAATGCTGTAATTTGTTGCTACCACAGACTAGGCTATCGTATATTCACAAATGCAAATGAGAAAATCATAAACGTATTTGTCAAGGCTTTAACAAAATTGGATGCCACGGAGCCCCAGTTTGGCAAATCCAGCCATAAACTGAAAAAAGTTTCATGCAACAACCAGTCCGATTCAAACGCTGCTTTTGACCCTAAGTTAAACCTCACTAAGTTTATTTCTGTGCAAAGATCACACACAGCAGGCATAACAGATTGGATTACAGAACAGGAGAAGCAGAATTGCTCATGTTTCTGTCCCAAAGATGTACATCCAGTGACATCTATGATCAAGCTGGAAATAAGATACAACAGCAAGAACTGTGCAATTCAATGATAAACTGTCACATGTATATGAGATCACTACCATGTGTTAATATACTGACTTTGCTGACATCACTGACACATAACACGAAACAATCTAAAATAATAAATCAGTACACTACTGTCAAATATGGATGCTAGGTATTGGAAATAACTGTTTTTTGAGAATCACATGTTACCGTAATATTGTAGCATCTACCAGCATGAAAATGGATTGCAGAAAACACTAGAAAATTTTTTGGCTGAGCACGCATACCAATTGGTGATTCCAGAAAACTGTGCTAAAATGTGAACAGTGCAGCAAAATATTGTTTGAATGCACAACTGAAGCGTGCAACAATTAAGGCACAGAAGTAAGCACATAGCACACACTACACACATAACATGCAGGTGCCTTACAAAGCTCACAAAATGCTTTTCTTGCAATAGTACATTTATAATCAAAACAGTTGCTGAATATTTCCACACACAGCCACCAGCAACAATATTTCATACAAAACATTATCAGTAGGTAGCAATCAACAAGTGCTCCCAGGCACACATGTAACATGCATCACAAATGACTTGGCACAACTCAAAGTAAATTGAGATAATGTTTAGAAATGCTAGTGTTATCCATCAGTATCAATAATCACATGTTGATAAGTATCTGCAAATAAAAATTCCTGTTGTATCAACTTCAAAACTATAGTCAACTGCAGAACTGCACTTAACTTGAGGTTAAAATCCTCACAAAAAATCATGCAAATTCATACACAAATTTTCAAGTGATACTGCTTAACGGAAAGAAAAATACAACAGCTATGAAACATCGAGATAAATATGTAGGCCTATAGCAGATACTAGAAACATTACTATTAAATATATGACTAGTTACAACAGCATGTTAAGTCAACAAGCAGGAAAAACTGTTTCTCTTCACAGTTGATAACATCTGATCTATTCAACAGTTAGATGCACTAGCCTGTAAGTTCATAACCTGATTGGCTCAAATTCTACAGATACATTTTCGTGATAGCTGTACAGTACACACGTTGAAAAATTGCAAAAACTGATGTGTCTATAACAAATTATCTAAGCACTAACCGGGCCTGCACTGTGGCACGTTCATAGGCACTCACATCAACAATCAACAGCAGTTAACAATTACTAGCTAAATACCATAGCCATTATATTATTAAATTATATTATATTATATTGTTCACATATTAACTAACAAGCATGATAAAATAACACAATTCATAATCATAAATAAATAACACAATCCACAATCTTTGAGTTATTCATCATAACTTAACGGTAAAATATGACAACACATAAAAACTGAACGTCACACATGGAATGCTATTGCCAGTGTCACTGTGATGTGGACAAATTGTGGAAAGTATGTGGAATGGGCTGTACCTGTCGCGGATGTGGATCTACATAAGTCAGAATACTTTTCAAGTAATCCCGGTTAACAAAGGCATCAGCAAACTTCCAGATATTGTCAACTGATGGAGTTCGTGGTGGGTCTTTCAGCAGCTTTAGACGCTCCTCGCCTGACACCTGTTACACACAAGTGGAAATGGATCATTAACCAGCTGCAGCAAAGTATACATAACAGGTGCCAACACAGTGGTAATATCTTTTTGCCTGGTCTTACAGTCATGACTAACAACGTCTCACTGCACTGACTACTATTACGTGACTTCACTGTTTAGGTTTGTTGTTATGTGTCCTTGTAGTCTTAGGACTTAACGCCACGCTAAAGTTTATTCGTCCATCATCATCATCATCATCATCATCATCATCTGTTTTAAGTTAGCTAGCTACCCTAAACCACCACTTACTCGCAAACTAAATGATATAACAAAAAATATGCCGTGCTGCTAGATATTTCAGTAGTCACAAACAGATGAAGAATGTAAATGACTGACAGATAAAATGCACAGACTTCATTAGCATAAATAACAGCATGATGATGATGATGATGAAGGATGAATAAACTTAAGCGTGGCGTTAAGTCCCAAGACTACAAGGGCACGTAACAATAAGCCTAAACAGTGAAGTCACGTAATAGTAGTCAGTGCAATGAGACGTTCTTAGTCATGGCTGTAAGACCGGGCAAAAAGTTTGGTTTTCAGTCTGCTGCGGAAAACTTGCAACGACGGCAATGACCAGACTGACTCCGGCAAACTGTTCCAGCATGCCACTAAGATGCCTTCAACACACTAATCTCAGAACCCATATATGAAACCTGACTAAAGTTTTGACAATTTCTAAAATTGTATTAATTTAAAAGTAGTCAACTACAGATCACCTTGGTTCCATTCCGCACGTTTTTCTCATACGCAGCCCAGTTAACCCGAGCATTGGCTCGAAGACTGTACTGTGTGATGCCATATGACTCCACATAGTTATGAAAGTGGAAACCCCAATGCTTTGACGGCCAAGCAATTTCAATCAGTGTACAGCCTCGCGGCATGAAAACTGACCACTGTAAGCCAGCGCCTTGGACACCAATCATAACACAGGAACTGGCCGCTAATCGCATCTGAAACAGAAAGCAAACAACTTCATAGTGTTAATGTTTTAATAATTTGATGCCTCTGCCCAGTTGGGAAAATCGAAAAATTATATCAGTAATATTTCTCAACTCCCAAAATGGAATTTTCAACATATTTGCTCATGCTGTAACTTGACACCATAACCTAGTCAGTTGATTTCTGTTCAGGTCGAACAACTGAGAAGAGTGATTGGAAAAATTCATCAACGGATATCACTGACAAAAAAAACATCACAGACAGACAGACAAAAGGAACACCCACATGATGCACATATGCCAAAATTCATGCAACTCTGCATAACAGTGACTGATAAGGCACCAAAGCACATCATTAAAAATACACTGCAGTCATGCACACGCAGCTTTTGTATAAACAGCCAATTTCTCTGCAGTTTCTTTATCTTAGGCTAGTGCAAGTTTTCCAAAAAGTAAACATTTAGGAATTGTTGTTAGAGTAGTTTTTACCTTGGCCTTTTCTGTCACCTAGCAGTGTCTTACATAACAGCAAAATTTGTTGCTATAAGCCAGCTGATGATATTCATGAGACTTGCCTGTTCTTTAATGGAATGCCTTTCAAAATACACAATTTGCACTTGTCTGAAGCCAAAGTCAAGTGCTGTCTGCAGAAGGTCACGAATGTTGATGATTCGTCGATATTGCCGCTGCACAAATGTGACAAAAAATTTGCCTGATGCGATTTGATTGACAATTTCTTTACCCATAATATTTGTTGCTACATGATCAATGATGGTCCGAGGATCAGAGATAAGTGCATGTGTACCAAACACAGCACTGCTGTAACACTCATTGACGGGTGCTCGATGGAAAACGTCATGAAATGGGCTGATATACAAAGTCCGCAGAATATCCTCATAAGCTGTCTTATTGTAGCAACCAGTAACATCAGTGCCTGCCAGATCAGTTGGAATGCGATAGAATATTTGATTATTGGCTCCAGGATGAAGTCGGTTGACACGGCTGACAATACTGTACAACGGCACAAAGTTATCAACCCAGAAATGATGCAGATTTGCTGGACATGTTTGTGCAACAAAGAAAGCAGTGCTGTTATGAAACATGTGATTTGAAGGAATTCTGCCTCTGCGAAAGTGAACATCCCAGTTATTCCAGTCTGAGTTGGCAGAACCATACACATGCAAACGCTGCATGCCATCCCGATAGAAGCTGTTATAAACGATGACTTTTGCAGTTTCATTGAAATAAATTTTACGACCATAAGAGTTGATAACTTGTGTAACAGGCTTCTGGACTGCTTCAATGCACACATTCCAAAATGAATACACCTGTTAAACAAAAAAAACAATTAATTAACAAGTAGGCTACACAATTACAAACAAAAATTTACATACAAATCCAATGACAACAACAGCTAATGAAATAAGTAATGCAACTGTATAGCATGAAGAAAAAACGATATTTTTTCTTCCATTCTAATATCTGCAAAACTGTTATACTGTAGATGAATGACAACTGTTCCACAAAATGTCAAATTTTCTAAGTCATCTAACCCCATTAATACACATATTCAACAAATCGTATATAATACATAATGCACATGGGCAGAATAGTTCCATGCTGTCCACTTCACAAATTAACATTTTGTGCTTAATTTGCAAGATTTAGTTTGCTTAAGGTTTAATACAGTAAGAAAACATAAAAGCAAAACATAATATTACGTTAAACTACAAACCGCATTTACCCACTTCTTATGTCGTCCTGCAGTGTTTACCCAATAAGTGTCTTGTTTTAAGCAGCGGTAGTGTCCTACGGTGTTCTGCGGTTTTCAAGCAAACTGACAATAAAGCACTAGTCAGCAAGTAAGAGTATACCGCGTGTTCATTGATCGGGTGAAATCCGTACGTGTTGTGAGGAAAATATCCAGAAGGCCAAATGGGGACATGCGTGTGTGAATGATTCGTGTACTGAGTCCAGAATTCTCGATGCATCGCGACAAAGTTCTTTGCAAGCGCATACAGCACATTCAGCATCACAGCAGATAAAATTACAAGCACCGCCACCAAAACGTTGAAACAATGTCGTCGACTGCCTGCTGGCGACATCCACCTGTTAGATAGTGTTCTTTCAAAATAAATATTTAAAAGCCACAATTTATGTAACAATTTCCGTCAACATCTCCAAATAAGTTTTATTAGTAAACAAAAAAGTAATCAAATAAAATGGATCATACCCAGTAAATACTAAATAAGTGGTTAAAAGTAGAAATGAGCCAATATGAAATTTTCAGTTTCAATACGATATCATGATCATTATACAGACGTGAAGGCATATTTAACACGTATTATTTTTATTTATGCTATGACGACCAGATATCGCGATATCCATACGATGTCGTTATCTTTGGCATTGGTTGCTTGTTTTAATGATAGGCCTATTCTAGCGATAGATCTATGGAAACTATTATGCCTTTGTATAAAAGTCTTGTGAGACCGCATTTAAAGTATTGTGTACCAATTTGTTGCCCATATTATCAGAAGGATAATTTATCGAGTTAGTTGAGGGAGTTCAACGTTGTGCAACTAAATTGATTGACGGTGTAAGAAATTTACATTACGAAGAACGTATTAAAAAATTAAATTTAATGACATTAGAAAAAAGAAGGCATATAGGAATGATTTACTAGAAACATTTAAAATTATTAATGGTCGTTATAATATGCAATCAGATTTATTTTTTACATATGATGAAGGTCAAAGATCGAAGAGGTCATTCAAAGAAACTGCATGTATAAAAAACGCAGTAGATTAGATCTAAGAAAGTACGTATTTAGCAACGGAGTAATTGATCACTGGAATGCACTGTCTGACGTGTGTGTAACTAGTATTCGTCAAAGCAGACAGCAGGCAATTAACACAATAAAAGAGAGAAAAAATACAACACAATAGAGATGACTAATAAAAGAGAAAGATGAACAGAAACTCACAAACAGAATGAAATGAAAGAGAAAGATGAACACAGAATACATAACGTAATATGACACACAAACACATACTGGCCTAAGCCAAACATATAGACTACATTATTTACACCGTCCTACACCAAGCAACTAAACTCGTGCTTGCCTCTACTGCAGTACAAATAGTTTAAAACGCCAAGCATCAAATGATATTTGTGTATCTTCTCCAAGAATTCTATGTTTCTGTCTACCATGATGTTGCGGAAAGGCACAGATTCAGTCACGTTACATACAAACTGAACATTATCACCTGACACACTAAAGATATGAGACACTGCATACTGCCATGTATGACTGAGACTACGCCATTGTGTGACATTGAGATTTAATGCTTCAATGGCATACAGTAGGTGGGGCTTATTTAGATTTTGACAAAAGTTAGGAAATAATAAAACTAAGATTATATTTTAATGCATCTGTGTGTAGGCCCCTAGGCCTATATTTTTTTTACTTTTATTTATTTTTAACAATTTCGAGAAAGAAATATTTGCGTCATGTTTTTTGAGGAAAGGGTGGGGTGGACGCTCTTTCGTGCTGTATATAGC